>Ga0207088_1104_pt1 | contig 16126 bp, 14 predicted proteins | sample Alteio_BWMinHeat_52_FD_153564 | JGI IMG/M metagenome (GOLD analysis project Ga0207088, IMG submission 153564) | Enriched cells from forest soil in Barre Woods Harvard Forest LTER site, Petersham, Massachusetts, United States -... | ecosystem: Environmental > Terrestrial > Soil > Temperate forest >... | reverse complement strand
TCTTGGAACCGATCACATTCGAGAACGTCAGTTTCCATTATCGTTCCACAACGGAGAATGCGATCGACAAAGTCGATCTCGAAATTTATCCGAACGAAGTCCTTGCGCTCGTCGGGCCGAGCGGAGCGGGAAAAACAACGCTTGTCGATCTGCTGGTCCGATTTTACGATCCAACGCAAGGCAGAATTCTGCTTGGCAAGCAGGACATTCGTGATTTCGATTTCGAAAGTCTTCGTGCACTCTTCGGAATCGTTACGCAGGATACGCTACTCTTTCACGATACGATCCTAAGCAATATCGCCTATGGGAACCGCGATGCATCGGAGCAGATGATCTTCGAAGCCGCAAAAGCTGCGAATGCCCATGAATTCATTCAGCAATTGCCGGAAGGTTACCAAACGTTAGTCGGCGATCGCGGTGTACGCCTTTCCGGAGGACAGCGTCAGCGCATTGCTATTGCCCGAGCATTGCTGAAGGATCCCCCCATCCTCATTTTCGATGAAGCCACGAGCGCACTCGACACCGAGAATGAAATGCTTGTGCAGGAAGCAATCCAAAATTTATTGCACCATAGAACAGCTGTCGTGATCGCGCACAGGCTATCGACCATACAGCAGGCCGATAGGATCGTGGTGATGGATAAGGGCAGAATTGTTGAAATCGGCAGCCATCAGGACTTGCTCTCAACGGAGGATGGCCTGTACAAGCGTCTTTATACAATTCAATCACGAGCCGGAACGGAAGCAGTTGTCGAAATTGATTAAGAAGGATTTAACGCTATGACTGAGCAAACTGTCGCGATGGTTCCCACAACGCTCTTTGTGCGAGCAAACCGAGTCGACCAGGATAAGTATATTATCAATGAGGTAATAACCGAGGACACCTACAGGCTTCGTTACATGAAGCAGAAAGGCTTCGAACCGCAAACTGTTGTGTCCGTCGGTTCTCATATTGGGACATTCGAAGTGCTTTCTCATGCTCTTTGGCCGAACGCCCGGATCATTTCCGTTGAGCCAAACAAGGAGACGTTCGAACTGCTAAAGCGAAACGCACCTTATTCTGCGGCTTATAATGCTGCGGTCTCATACAAGGAGCAGGGAATTCTTATCGACGGCGAGCTGTCTTCCGGTGGTAGTTTTATTGCTACAAAGGAAGAGTTTGAGCGAATTGAAGGGTATGACCCAAGCACCAGACGTGCTCCGGAAGCCACGCGAAAAGATCTGTTTTATCATATAGCAGACACCAACATTCGCAGCATAACATTCGAAGAGCTTGTTCATACCGAAGGGCTTATTCATATTGACCTGTTAAAGCTCGATTGTGAAGGGGGTGAGTGGGGCATTATGGAGCATCTACCGATGCAAGGGCTGGAAATAGGGTATGTAGTTGGAGAATGGCATGGTGCCGGTGAATACAGCGGTCGTGATTTTAACACATTTGTTAAAGAAGCAAAGAGAGCATTTCCTCATCTGACATTTCATGGACTTAAAGGTGAAAATCCTGTTCCCTGGGGACCGTTCTTTTCGTTTCCAGAACCTACAAGTATAATTTCGGAACAGGTACACAGCCACACACCCTTCAGAAAAAGAATCAAGAGATGGCTCCGGAAAAAATTGAGTTAAAAAAAGTAAGAACCATTGTTAGTTAGCCAGAATCTTCTCAATTTCGATCCGCTTTGAATTAGCACCTGCACCATGATGATTAGCGCATTTAAAAACAGCGGCTCGATACCCCTTATTCTGTAATTGGCGAGAATAGAACCAGTCTTCAAAAGCCCATTCGTTCATGCCTTCCGAAATCGGCGGATACCCAAATTCAACAAAGAACTCTGCAGACATGATATTGAACTGACCATTAAATGTGGCTCTAATTTTGATGTCTTCTGTTTCCCCTAAAATGTTGACGGGTACGTACTTGATCGTCGGATGATTTCGCTCTTCAATTTCATCGTCGGTCATATTGATGACTTTGACCTTTTCGTTCCGTAACTCATAGAGTAATGCTATTCCCTCTCTTACAAAAGGTCCCGTTATCTCAATATCATCATCGAGCCATATAATATGTGAGGGATATTCCATTGCAAGTAATTTGAGGGCCTGCCGTAATGCAAAAGCTTTCTGCCATTGTGGAACATCCACATGAGTGTTAAACAACACCTTTTGAATACTTCCCTCACGAAGCATTTTAGTGAGTGCTTCTACTGTGCCATCTGTACTTCCATTATCGATAACGAGCATAGACAGATCAGGCTCATGTTCTCTTAGCGTCTCTAAGGTACGCATTGCCATCTCTTTCCTATCATAGGTGAACATGACAGCCCAAGGCCTGCCGGTAATTTTCTCAAAATCGGGCAGGCCATGTACCAACCGCGCCTCGATCTGCCTGAAGGCTCCATCGACTTTGTGATTAACCAAATCGCTGTATCGGTACAAAAGACGTTTTGTGCGTTTATAATAAAGTAAAAAGACCAAAACGCTCACAATAGTGAGTGCGCATAACGCGATAGTAATAGAGGTCGTCATAGTGATGAATTCATCTCGCCCAATGATATCCTAATTCCAATCGAACACCCCAATAACGTCAACAGTGGAACAATACTCCCGAATAGCAACCTTAGATTCGCTGCATTGACCCTCATTCGAGGATTCGGCACGATATTCATGATCCATACCCCACCCGACGACCCAAGCACTGAATCAAAGATCCTATCGGATCGTGAACGAGTTTATATCGAGCGATATACCAAACAAATGCGAAAGAAGCAGCGGGCTTCCGAGCCAATTTGGCATACTGCTGGACGTTGGATCGAAGGTATCAATCGTAGAGCGATCTACCGCTTCTTTCGACTTATTTTTCAGAACGATGAACTCACAAGCCGCCTTGATCCATCCAAAGTTCAGGGCGTCTTTGTCATACCATTTGGCGGGGCTATCGGCGATATGCTTGTAGCCATACCGCTGTTTCATGCCATCAAACGACATCTTCCCCATTGCAAAGTCGGCACATTTGTTACCGAACGCAATAAATCCCTTCTTCGGACGGATCCAAATGTCGATGAAGTCTTTGCCGTTCGAGACAAACGTTCGTTCAAGAATATCCGCGAGATCATTCGCGCGAGAAGATCGGGATACGACGTTGTGATAAATATGCATATTCACGGAATGACCGAATATGGCCTGATCGCAAATGCCATTTCTCCTCGTGGTACAAAGGTAAGCTGGACACACGCAAGAGGCAAACTCTATCGAACCCTGTTTAACAAACTTATTCCATACGATCGGGATTCCATGCAGGAAGCTCAAATGGGCCTCTTAATGCTGGAATCCATTATTTCAATGGAAAGGCCGATCGAACAATGGGAAACACGGCCATCGGTTGTAATATCAGAAGATACACGAAAATCTGTAACTAAAAAAATTAGGGACACTCTTAACGGACTCGGAGCTTCATGGTATATTCATTTTAATTTACAGGCGAGGAACCCACAGCGGGAGTGGGGATTGGATAATGTTGTCAATTTCACCAAACGGTTTGTTGAATACTATGCATATGGAGCCATTTTCTTCTCCGCTTCACCCATAATGCGTCTATCGATCGAAAAGCGTATCGAAGAATTAGCATTACCGAGAGCTATTTTCTTCCCGACCTCATTCGACCTACATGAAGTTGCCGTTCTCACAGGAAATTCGAAATTAGTTATTACGCCTGACACAGCGATCACACATTTGGCCAGTGCCAGCCATCGCCCAGTGATCGTTTTACATCCAAGTGTACCAAACCTATCTTTGGAGTGGACGGCACTTCAGGTTCCATCTTTCAATCTTGCTCCTTCCTCACCAGAGATGAGCGCATCTGCAATCCCCGTAGATGAAGTGTGGGAAGCGATGTGCAGGCTTATGGAACAAGAATGGTCATCAACCTCAACAACTATTGGACTTAACCCCGAGGCTGATGTACTTTTTCAGCAATCGAATGAGACTGAATCGCTGACCAGCCTGATCGATCGCTCTCATGTTCCTCGTGTATTTGAAAAGGATCGTAAAGTATCTGTTGCCCCCAGCACTGTTCAAGTATCATAACTTATGCCGTTGTTCCAACGCCTTATCGAAGCCCGCCGCCGCCGCCGCGTTCATTCGCGCTTCGATTCGCGGGCGCGCAATGTGGTGCGTGCCGTTGAGAGAAATATCAAGTTTTTGCTTTCCAGTCCTTTGGGATGGTTGTTGCGCCCTAAACGGGCACGATTGCCGCTTCCACTCTCCGAAGTTTCGAGCATTTTTATTCTGCGGCATGATGCGCTTGGCGATGCCGTGCTCACCACACCGGTTTGGCGAGCCGTGAAAAGACTCGCTCCGCACATTCGCATCGGCGTAGCCGGAAGCCCGCGCAGCCGACCACTTTTTGAGCACGATCCCGATGTTGATGAAACTTTTGCCTTCACGAAAGCCCCGTCCCTTTCGCTGCTTCGAGAACTGTTTCGCGCACGCAGAACAAAATGGGATGTCGTACTCAATTTGAATTATCACGATAAGACGCGCGGAGCGATCTTTGCGAAGATCATCGCACCAAATGGAGTAAGCCTTACGGGTGTACGTGGAAAGCGAGAGAAATATCTCCGAATATATTCCGAAGTCGTTGATCGCCCTCCCATTCCCGCTCCGATGGTCTGGCAAAATCTGCTGGTACTGAAAGCAGCGGTCGATCTTCCGATCGATGTTGAAACGGAATGGCCCGATCTTCCGAATTTCCCCGAAGTCTCGAAGGAGGTTGAACCAGAAATCAAGGAGATCTTACAGCGGTCTGGAACCAAATGCTATATCATTATCAACACGGACGCATCCCAGCTTTATCGCGAGTGGGGGGTGGCAAATTCGATCGAACTGGCGAGGAAGATCGTGAGTTCTCATCCCGATCTCCACGTGTTCCTTTCGAGTGCTCCGAGCCGCGCTTCCGCGCTGCGAGAACTTCTTGCAAGCGAACCATCCACCATTTCATATCTCGAAACACCTTCCATCCTGCACCTTGCTTCTGCCATTCGAGGTGCCGTTATCGCTGTCACCCCAGATACGTCGGTCACGCACTTTGCAACAGCCCAGCGAGTTCCCGTCGTAGGATTGTTCTTTGAAGAGAATGAATTTCTTCCAATCGGTGCGCCGTCGCGTGTGCTGATCCCATCGGATCGCAAAACGATGTCGCTCCTGACGGTGGAACAAGTCTATCAGGCTCTTGAAGACCTGCTGGAAGAAACAAAGGAAGCATCAAGCATAGCATCTGCTGACTGATGCGTGCGCCGGGCGATGGCAAGGTTGTACACACGCCCGAGCGAATCCAGCATGCGTTCGATCGCATGTTCACGATGAGCCCACGCATGCCCAGCAGCCCCATGCCGCTGCCGCAACCTCGGATTTTCAGCATAGATATGAACGGCATTTGCAATAGCCCTCGGACTTTTAGGCTCGATCAATAAGCCCCGCTCATTTGCTCCTAATTGTTCTGTGGTTCCCTCGCGATCGGTGCCAATAACCGGAAGTTGCATCGCCATAGCTTCGAGCACGGAAAGAGAATACATTTCGCGATAGCTTGGCAACGCCAATACATCCAGAGCATTCAGGGTTGGAAGGATATTCTCTTGGAACGGAACCACGACTAAGCGGTCGCGGATCTCCGGTTTATTTTGAAAATCATCGAGCCAGGCATTTACATCCTGATCGGCATTCTCGCGCCTGCCCACGATCACGTATTTAACGCGAGAACGAACGTCGGGTCTCAGGTACATCATCGATTCAGCAAATTCCCTTATGCCCTTTTGAGGATCGAGCCGACCGATCACACCGATCGCGATCTCATCGGGCTTGATATTGAGTTCCGAACGCCGCTCCTCCCTTGCTGTTTCCGACCGAACAAAGCGATCCAGAGTCAGACCATACCGAACCAGATGGAATTTTTTCTTGGCGACAGGAAATTGGCGGCCGAGCCTGCGATTAGTATATTCGGAAGAGGAAACGATCCCGTCGATCCGGCGATAGATAAACCAATGATGCGGGTCGCGTTTGGGCATCGCAACCACATAGACCGAAGATACATGGGCGACATTTGTCCCCAGAACCGCTAAACTTGCCGGCCAAATATCAAGGCTGGTATGAGAATGGATGACCGAAATTTGCTCCTCGCGAACGATCTGCCGGATGCGGCGAATATCCACTACGCTGACATGCGCAGAACGTCGTGCGTAATGTAAAGAAACGTCCGCTTTCAGAAGCTCGGATTCCATACGCGAACCAGCCATCACGTATGCAGATACGTGATGACCAGCCTTCGCCTGCTCTGAGATCAGAGAAGCGACATATAATTCAAGCCCACCCCACGCTGTTGAGGTGATAACATGTAAAATTTTGTACATCATGTGGGGACACAGGAGTAAAGAATGTTCGCATAACTTTATAGGGCCTTGGGAGGTTCCATACGAAAAACCGGTCAGAAAAAGACCACATACGACTGAAATTCTCGCTTATGAGCAAAATTGCTCCAAAGTTTGCTCATGAGCGTATCCATCACCGCAGAATCCTTGTCGGATAAGTGATTGAAACGATCCACTGAACGGGTAACGATGACGAAATCCTGAGATGAATCGGGTTTATAGCTATTGATCGCTGCGGTATCCCAGGTAAACGTACGAGAGGTCTTGCCGGGGATCCAACCTAAAGTCCATCCGCATGTATAATAAGCAAGCTGAGGCGCATATTCCTCATTCGGAAAATCATAATGGATAACAACAATATTGGTTTTGGAACTCGGATGGGAGATGATCGTCGCGACCTGCGATGCACCATTCTCAAAAACGAAATTTCCTTCGGAAAATAGATGTGCAAAGGCAATTCCAACGAGGATGACCACGAATGCAGTCGCAAATCTCATCCTGTCATGTGCAAAGTGCAATGCAATTCCAGATAGGATGAAGGCGATCGAAACGATTATCCATCCAGAAGGCGCGAAAATGGTATTATTCCATAGCATTCGATGGGTGACCAACAATCGAACTTGTTCAGAGGCAGACCACGCTACGGTAAAAAGCGTCAGTGTAAAAATAGCTCCACGTCGTTTCGACGTCATCTCGTTCAGTTTGTCCCATGATGCACCAATTAACATCGCGCCGGGTGCAAGCAGAAGAAATGCAAAATGCGGCATACGAGTATCAACTAACTGAAGTACGATCAGAATAGACAAAAGCCACACGAACGAAGTTCGAAACAGCCGGCTTGAACCGCGAACAAATAGAGCACTAACCACAAGAGGCAAGCCTACAATCAGCCGATTCAGATAGTACCACCATGCCAGTGACGATGGATGATAATTCCCTTGACGTAATGTTTGGAGCGAGCCATAAACATGGTTCCAATAATCCGGATGCAGTAAAGCGATCATCGCAAACCAGGGAATCATAATGATAACGGCTATCGCAATAGAAATTCCCACATATCGGATAGCGCGAGGTTTGCTAAGAGCCCACGGCATCAACAGAATGAAAGGCACAATAAAAAATGCCTCGGCAAACTTCGTCAGAAGTCCAAGTCCAAGCGCAATTCCACTTAGAAGAGCAGCAAGCCATTGATCTCGCTCGATGACGACAGATAAAAAAAAGATCGCCGCAAGCGCGGAGAAAAGGATGAAGCACTCCATCTGCGCACGATGACTGAACAGAAGAAACAGGTCTGCAACCGAAAGCGAAACAGCCGCAACGAGCGCGGCTTCCTTCGATGTGAATTTGCGAACGATAAGAAAAAGAATATAGATCGAAGCCGAGGCTGCCATTGCAACCGGCAAGCGGATCGCGAACGTCGAATCGCCGAAAAGATATTTAGAAATTGCGATCAGCCAAACTCCAAGCGGGGGATGGGTTGCTGAATATAAATGACCTACGGCATATTGAGTTTGATCCAGCCAGGCACCAAACTTCAAACATGCTTCTGCTCGTATCACATACAGCGATTCATCCCACGGCTGAATTTCACCCAGACCAAGCCGAATGAATGGAAGCAGACACGCAACGATCAGCAATACGCTCGGCAATCTACGTTCCATTTATTGTATGACAAGCGGAGATGGAGTGAAGCAAATCACGAAGATCGCGATCCCGGTATATCCGATGATCGTTCGGCGCAGATCGAGCGGGCTTTCATCTTCACAGGGCGGATGCCGAAAACGAATGACGAACGTCGTGATAAGCGCCCACAGCAGCCATGTCTCCCCGCCGGGAATTGCCATTGAGTGAAGCCATGCCGGAGCACCCTCGATATATTGAACGAGCACCGCGGGGATCGAAATGGTAAAGAGAACGAGCGCCGTGAATTGCCCCAATCGTTTGTGAAGGGAACGCCCGAACATGGTGTATGTCAAATGGCCGCCATCGAGCTGGCCGATGGGAAGTAAATTCAGCGCGGTCACGAACGTCCCGAACCATCCGGCGCACAGCATCGGGTAGTGATACACCTCCGACATCGGCGGCATAAATCCATGGGGATTGGCAAACAGCTTTTGCATGACGCTGAAAAATAGCGTGTTGCCGAACGATAACTCCATCATTCCCGGCTTCATTACTTCATTCGGATAGTCCGGATGGATCTGCTGAAGATACTCGATGCCCGGAAGCGTTGCAAAACCTATTGCAAGAATGATGATACATGCAATAAATCCCGCTATTGGCCCCGCAACACCAATATCGAACATCACTTTGTTCGAGGGCACCTTCGAACGTGTGCGAATGACCGCTCCCATCGTTCCAAAACTGATGGAACCATACTGTGCGCCGGGAAAGGGAATGTAAAATGGCAGCGTCGCATCGACCTTATGAATTCTGGCCGCAATAAAATGCCCGAACTCATGCGCTGTTAAGAAAAACATGACGAGTGTAGCATACTCCAATCCTAAATGAAGATTCGAAAGATCGCCGGGGTCAGCTACTCCGCGCCATGCTTCACCAGCGAGCGTCGTCGTGAGATACGTTACCAGAAAAAACAGAATATGCAGCCACAACCGCTGCTTGCCAAGCAAGCGGTTGACGATACTATCGATTCGAGTGCTTGAATCAGAAATCTCGGACATCCATTTGTAATTTTAGTTGACTGACTTTCGCTCCCGCATCTGTGCCAGCCCAAGATGCGCCGTAATAATATTCCAGTTGCAAACCGATGACGCCGAGATCAGAGTTCATTCTCTCCGCTCGAAGCCCTCCAGCGATGGAGGGCCAGACTGGTCCATCGCCACTCGAAATGAAAAGGGAAATTGTAGAGGATTTATCTCGGGGGCCATACGGTCCAGCCCAAACGCTCCGATCAAAATCTGCGAAACGCCACGTGAAACTCGCAGGGAATGCGATCCAAGGCTCGATCTTGGTCACTTGATGGAAGTATCCTCGAACGCCAAGCGTCCAGGAAATTCCCACTTCGGACAGATCGCGCAGGGGAACCTCTCGCATCAGTTCAACGAATTCCCGGCTGTACTCGCTGCTCGATCCTCCAGAAATACTATCTGAACCATCGACTAAATGTGAAGAGATGTGGCTTATTCTAAAGCGCCACGTTGCATTAGCATCATGCCAATCGGCAAAAACACCGAAGAAATAGTCAGCCGTTTGAACCGGGAATCGGAACTGCGATAGTGCTTCAAGCCTGCTCCAAACCACCCCTTCCAATCCGATCCCAACACTATTTTTTATGTAGAGCAAATCCCTCCCATACCCCAACTTTAGCCAAAGTGAATGATCGAGCATTTCTTTTTCGATCTCAAAATTATTCGGTTCCAGAAATAGTGATGGGTCTTGCACCCAATTGTGTTTATCGTAAGGTGGTGGGAGAATGTAATCCACGTAAACTTTCTCGTGTTGGGCAAGGCACCTTGAAAAAGATATGGAAATAAATACTATCGTAAGCAGCCACTTCAATGCTTATACACCCTCCCCTTCCATTTCACATTTTTTTGCGCCATCATAATGGGCATCGAAAAAACGAACAGCGCAAGATAGATCTCGTAGATCGGGAAATATTTCAGCAGTGTCAGCTTGCGCGTTCGCGTCAGGACAGGAACGATAACCAGCAGATCGGCTGCCCACTTGATCGCAACCGTCGCGATCGCGGCTGGAAGTGGAAGAAAAATGAACGCCGTCACCATCGCAAGCTGGGCAAGCAATCCGAGGATAAAAATGACATATCCGACGAACTTCAGCCCCTCGCCGCCTTTAACCCAACGGTGCTTTTGGCGCCACCATGCTTTGAAATCGGGACATGGCTCGCTCATGACCGTAAGATCGTGATGCAGCGGAAAGCGAACCTCCCACTCTGGTGTGCCATCGCTTCGCTTCTTGTGCCAGATCGCCTGAAACAGGGCATAATCCTCGGTCACACTGAACGGTATCTTGCGATAGCCTCCAACACTTTCGTAGGCCGCGCGCCGCACCGAGATATTGTTCCCAATGACCGATAGCGGGATCTTTATATTGGCACTCGCACAGGCCATCCCTAATAAATACGACCAATCGATCGACTGCACCCCATCGAGAAAATATTTCTGATCCAGCAGCGTGATGCTTGCAACCATTCCGGTATGCTCGTCATAATGCTTCAGGTATTCTCTCACCCAATTCGGGTTCACATGAGAATCCGCATCGGTGATCATCACGAACTCCCCGCTTGCGGCATCCATGCCCTGCGTAAGCGCGTTCACTTTGCCGCGCAAATTCTTGATCTCTTCACCCGTTCGAAGCACAACAAGATTTGGCATCCGAGCCTTCCATGCTTGCAAAATTTCCGGCGTTCGATCTGTCGATTTATCGTCAACGATCAGCACCTCCAGCCGATCCTTCGGATAGTGTATCGCTTCGAGCGAAATAAGGCATTGCTCGATATTCTTCTCCTCATCGCGAGCGCACACCAGAACGGTACAAAGCGGTAGCGAGGCCGAGTCCGCATGCCCATCCGGTTCGCGCATCGCACGGAACACACCGAGCAAATAAATTATATGCTCGATAAAGTAAAGAACTACGACGAGAAGGAAAAACCCGGCCAGCGAATTCAATGATAATAAGAAGTTAGAGTTGTCAAAAAAGTATTCGAACAGTAGCGTTCCACTTCTTCATCTTAACTCTTCATTCTTAACTCTTAATTCTTAATTAATTATTGCCATTCCGTTACCTGCGCATGAAAATCGAGAAGCACTTCATCCGGATTAGACGTATGAAGCTGCATCACGATCTTATCCTCGACGTGCAGCGGGCCGACGCCCTTCGGAGTACCGGTAAAGAGCAAGTCCCCTGTCTTCACAGAAAAGATCTGCGAAATATACGGCAAAAGCATTTCCGGCGAAAAGATCATCTGATTCGTCGAGGCGCGCTGACGAAGCTCGTCATTGACCCACAGCGAAAAGCAGAGTTCCTCGAACGGCGGAGCCGACTCGAACGGAATAAAATGGCTGACCTGCGCCGCGCCATCGAAACCCTTCGAGATCGTCCATGGCAGACCCTTACGCTTGGCTTCGGTCTGAAGGTCCCGCATCGTAAGGTCAAGTCCGATGGCATAACCGGCGATGACATCCGCAGTGGTAAAGGCCTTCACATTTCGTCCGCCGCCGCGCAAGAGCAGAATTAGCTCGCCCTCGAAGTGAAGTTCCTTCGTCAACGGTGGATACTCGATCAGATTATACGACCCATGCCGAAGCGCATTCGCCGGCTTGGTAAAAATGATCGGATCCTGGGGGACTTCCGTGCCTAATTCCTTCGCATGTTCCACGTAATTGCGCCCGACGCAGAACACGGTTCCAGCCTCATACTCTTCCTCGCTATACCCATCGAATAGTAGCTTCATAGTGCTGCTTCATAGTGGTGACAAATGAACACCTTTCTGCAACTAACTCCAAAACCCGGCATTTCATTCGTGCCCGCAGTTTCCCATCATTTCCTAATCATGAAAATCATGTGAATCCCGGTCCCAAATCCTGTCCATCCCCAAAAATTCGATAAATCCGAGCTCAGACCTTTTCCCCAAGAAATAGGTGCCATTTCTTTTTCTTGTGAGTTCCCGATGAACCCTCGTTTCCAAGCTGTTTTCGCCATGTGCCCCGACAAATGCTTTTCTCAGAGAACTCGTTCATATAGAAAACTATCATCCATGCTATTCTTATAGAAATAGGTGCTCTTAATACCACTTACTAATATACGACTCTTTTCCGAGACACCATGAAATTCGAAATTTTCTCAGGCCCTGCGAGGTGGCAAGCTGCTTCTTTGTGGCGAGCATTATTGAGGTAAGCGGAACCATGGCTCACCGATTTTGAAGGATTCAACGAGTGCATAATAAGATCTCCAATAATCCTGGGAGCCAGTCTCAAGGAATACTAAAAGGTCATCTACGAATTTCCTGAAAGTTCCAGTTGCTTCAACGCCTAAGTCAAATAGGATATCATACAGCACTGTCCATAATACTAAGATTGAATTTCTTAATACATATTCTTGACTTGGCCAAACCGTAGTGCTCCTAAGCCCAGTGACAGTTTCGTAGTCCCGATCGCCATCGTTTGCCATTGGATGTATGTGCATCGAAGCAGATCGAAACATATAAAGGTACAAGTAGTCGCGCTGAATTGCATTCGCCATCTCTTCGGCGTCTGGTCGAACCCAACCTACTGTTTTATTCCTAAGCTCTTTTCTACGCTGTTTATCAGCTTCGGGAACTGGAGGAAGCAAATCAGTTTGACTTTTGAAGCGTGGCTCTGCAAATGCCCTTGCATTGAAATCGTATTGCTCAACAAATGACCACTCATCGAATGCTTCGAAGCTGTTTTCAGCAAGTAATTTACGGATGTGAAAAAGACGGTCCAAAAGACACCGAAAAAGTATGTGACATTCCTGAATAGCTGTTGCATCCCATAATTGGAAGATGCTTTCCACGAGCTTTACAGACTTGGCCAAGTAATTCCTCGTGATTCTCATTTTCAAGTCATCTTGATCGTAAAGCTCCAACAAAAAACCTGTGGCAACGTGGCGAAGAACGCCTGAGGCATCTTTGTATGACAGTATTGTAGCATTATCGTGATTTTCGCTCATGTTCTTAGTACGTGTCGTCACTGTTTCTGATTCCCACTGCTCTTCGAGAGTTTTCTTGACCCAAGATTCGTGAAGACTCTTGATTATTTTTATGGCAGTTGACGGAAAATCCAAAGGTTGTTCGTCGATTCGTCTATGGTCAGTAGGGCATAGTAACACTAAGTTATCATAGCTATCTATTTCTACGTCCATTCTATCACTACCACGAGGCCCATTAGGAGCCCTGGCAACAATGTGGCATTCTTCACCAAGAATCGATTTTGTGTTTGAGGAAGTTGAATCGATTGTTAGGGGTTGTTTGCATATAGCGCAACGATCCCCAGCTCTTGACCAAAGTAGTTTTCTGTCCTTGTCGCTAATCGCCATTCTTCTCCTCCACTATTTTAATTTCCTCCTCCGTCAACCCATAAAGCGCGTAAACTAATTTATCAATTTCGCCGTCAATATAATCGCATTTGCGTTGCAAGTTAGCACCTATGGTGCGCCTTTTTCTCGGAATCGCGCTGGGAAGAGGCAGCCTGCTTTCAGATCGGGGGCGGGCCTCAGGCTTGCCGCTCCTGCTCGGCGAGCTTATCGCGGAGCGCGGCGAGGGAGTCCGATAGCGAGTAGCGGGACGCTTTGCTGGTGGCGCGATAATCCTTGAGCGCGCTGCGTTCGGTTTCGCGCTCGGCGGCGGAAAGCGAAAGCGTGATGCGCGGCTTGGCGTCGGAGTCCGGCCGGCCTTTGCGTTCGAACTCGATCACGCGCAGTCCCTCGATGGGCTTGCCTACTTTAAATGCATCTTCCAATCGCATCGGCGCGGGATCGTTGGTGACCTCGCCTCTGGGAACAAAACCCTCCGCGCCGTGCGCGAGCGCGATCACCAATCCGCCGCGATTGATTTCTTTAATGGTTCCATTGTGATCCGTGCCGCGCCGGAACGTATTCTCGATCAGGCGCATCGGATCTTCTACAAGCTGCTTTTTGCTTGCGGTGATGCGCCGCTCCTTCGCATCGACGGACATCAGCCGTACCTCGAACTCCTCGCCGATCGAAACCACATCGGAAACTGCGCCGACGCGCTGCCATGCAATTTCGGAGATCGGAAGAAAGGCCGCGAGGCTGTTCGGAAGCTCGAGCATTGCGCCGAAATGATCGGTCGAAACCACTTTTGCGATGTGCGTTTGCCCGGACGCATACTCCTCATATAACGCGATCTCCGGATCGGCCGAAAGCTGCCGGATACCGAGCCGGACTTCCCTGCGCCCGCGATCGAGCGATAAGATTTTTGCTTTGACCGTCTCGCCGCGCTTTAAGATTTCGTACGGCTGATCGACATGCTTCCACGAAAGATCGCGCAGCAAAATAACGGCGTCGATCCCAAAACCAAGATCGACGCGCACATTGCTGTGGTCGAAATTTTTCACTTTGACGTCCACAATATCGCCGACGTTCAGCTTTTTGATGGCCTCGTGTCCGGCGGTACGGGCTTCCTCATCGAGCACAGCGCGGTGGCTGAGCGAGATCTCCGGAGCGGCGGTTCCGTGCTTTACCCTTACGTTCGTGATCTTTACGGGAAGCGTTTTGCCGAAATAATTCGCGATATTGCGATTGGGATCGTGATCGATATGATCGTTCGACATGAATGCCTTGAGCGCCGGCTGCCCCTCGACGACCGGATCCACGATCTCCATTTCAAGACCATTTTTCTGCCATTTCACGACACGAGCCTGCACGGTATCCTTCTGCCGCATTTTAGCGCGCAGAGGTTCCCACTGGTCCGTCGGACGCGGTTTGCGTTCTTTGGCCGGTTCGGAGGCGATCGGAGCTTCTGTTGCGGCATCCGCCACGCCATCTGCCTGGGCTTCCGGCGGTGCGGTAAGCAATTCAGGCGCTTCTATTTCGAGAGAGAGTTCGGAATTCGTCATATACGCCTGCACAACCGCGAACGGGGGAATACGGTTGCCAAAAAAGTAATAACACCGGTCCTTTTCCGGCTGGGATTGGAATAGCACACGGGGCGCTCGCATCATTAAAACATGCATCACGCCGGAATATAGATATCGAATCGTGCTCCTTTATGAAGCTCGCTGGTTGCGGTAATAATACCGTTGTGATTTTCAACGATCTTTTTTACGATGGCCAGGCCGATGCCGGTGCCGGCATATTCCTCTTTATCGTGAAGTTTTTGAAATACTTCAAAAATGCGATCGTTGAATTTAGGTTCGAAACCGATACCATTGTCGGTCACAGTAATGTGGCAATATTTTTTATCTGCCGAAAGTTTTTCGTTATTCAAATGGCTGCCTGTTTCGATCACACTGGTAATAATAATATGTGGCGGCATCTGAGGAATCGAAAACTTGAGCGCATTGCCGATCAAGTTCAGCATCAACTGTCGGAACTGAAACCGGATGACATTAACCGGACAGAGTTCGATGGCCTCAATGATAGCATGTTTTTCTTCGATGCTTTCCTTTAACTCGGTCTTTACTTCTTCGATAATGATGTTCAGATCGGTATTGATGAATATTCGTTCCGCAGTATTGACACGAGAGAACGCCAGCAGATCTTCGATCAGTGTTTGCATCCGTTTCGCGGATTCCTGTATTCGGCGAAAAAACTCTTTGCCTTTCTCGGAAAGGTTCGCACTTTCATTTTCACTGATCCGGCTGACGAAGGTCTGTATTTTTCGCAGCGGTTCCTGCAGATCGTGACTCGATACATAGGTGAATGCGAGAAGCTCTTTGTTGGCAATGCTTAATTCTTCCGCTCGCTTTTCCTTTTCATCGTTTTGGAATTCAAGTTCTTTGTTGGCAATAATAAGCTCCGCTGCGCGTTTTTTCTTTTTCCGCGTATTGAAAAGCAAGTTCTTCATTGGCAACGATCAGCTCGGCGGCGCGCTTCTCTTTTTCGGCGGCACGCTTCTCTTTTTCATTGCTTTGGAAAGCAAGTTCCTCGTTGGCAATGATAAGCTCCGCTGCGCGTTTCTCTTTCTCATCGTTTTGATAGGCCAGTTCGATGTTCGCAATGTTTAACTCCGCAGCGCGTTTTTCTTTC
>Ga0207088_1099_pt1 | contig 16593 bp, 16 predicted proteins | sample Alteio_BWMinHeat_52_FD_153564 | JGI IMG/M metagenome (GOLD analysis project Ga0207088, IMG submission 153564) | Enriched cells from forest soil in Barre Woods Harvard Forest LTER site, Petersham, Massachusetts, United States -... | ecosystem: Environmental > Terrestrial > Soil > Temperate forest >... | reverse complement strand
CTGTATACCCTAAAGTTAATGATCGCCAAAGCTTCTTGGAATCTGAGTCGGCTAGAGAAATAAGCTCTTCTAATCCCCAGGTTTCTGCATCCGAACAGCAAAGCAAATAAGGCGTTGTGAATTCGTATTTCTTCCAAAACTCTTCCAATTTAAAGGGTGGGATATTCATGATTTTTCCTTCAGATAGTTGTAAACGGTGGCTCGTGAAATCTGCAGTACATCAGCCACATATGAAGCCGCATTCTTTGTCTCAAAAGCCCCCTCTTTCCACAGTTCCAACAAAAGCTTTCTTTTTTCGGCGCGATCAAGAGACTCTAGACATAGCCCATTGTTTTTGAGATACGTAGATACATAAACGTTGATCTTCTCTCTCCAGTCATTTTTAAATAAACAATCAGGCTGCTCTACTTTGGATTGAATGAGATCAAGGATAAAGTGGTGCATCTGCTCCCATTTAGAAATATCTAAGTTGATGCAGAGCAAACCAATCGGCTTTCCTGCCTGATTCTTCAACAGGGCAGAAACTGATTTCATTTTTCTGCCGTCCCAATTGATTTTGAAATAGGGAGGAAATACTTCCTGATCTGAGAGTTTTTCCATTTCATCGAGAAGTGATTCATCCCCGATCTTTCTCTTGGAAAGGTTATTAAAAATAGCCCCAACACACTTTGTCTTAAAATCATGGATGATCACCTCAACGTGAGGAGAAAGCAAAAGGCTGATAGCTTCAGCAACTGGTCTGTACCGCTCTAAGTCTGGTGACATATACATCTCTTTTAGTCTATATTAGACATATTAGTCTAATTTGTACTTTTTTGTCTATTTAAAACAAATTATAAAGGGATATCAAGGCTTTTGAGGTGCAAAAACGGTGCAGTGCCTTACCAAACCAACCGATGTTAACCGATAGAAACCAATAGACAATTCTTACTTAAGTCATTATACTCGAGCTGATTTAGGTTGGTTGGTGTTGGGTGAATTGGTGTTCTCCCTCCCTCATAATCCGTAGGTCCCAGGTTCAAGTCCAGGTTGCCCCACTCTTTATCCATCATCCACACGCACTTGTGAGCATGAATAAGCTTGAAATAATTTATTGTATCAAGCTAAGTTTCAGTCATGCGGTACAAATGCGGTACACTGAAAAAATATCTATCCAGCAATATCCAGCTGCTCAAATCAAAATTACAAAGGATTTGAGCTATGGCAACTATTTATAGACGCAAAAGCAAGGATGGAACAAGGGTACTTGGCTGGAAAGCTGTAGTCCGCATTAAAGGATATCCCACCGTCTGTGAAGTATTTGATCGAAAACAAGAAGCGGACGATTGGGCACAGCAGGTCGAACGTCAAATCAAGATGGGGCAATTCAAGTTTGACCGACTCAAGACCCTGCACACATTCGACGATCTACTGACTCGCTACAAATCAAGCGGGGCTTTGGAACATCACAAAGCGGCCGAGGACACTCTCCGCCATCTCGAATATTGGAAAGGTCAATTTGCATCCTATGCCCTTATCCATATAACCCCTGAATTAATTGCTAAAGAGCGACAACTCCTCCTTAAAACCCCTACTGAAAAAGGCAAAGCCCGTAGCCCCTCTACAGTAAATCGCTATATAGCTGCTCTTTCTTCCCTTCTTAGCTATGCCAGTCGTGAGCTGCGGTGGATCGATGACAATCCCTGTTTCAATCTAATTAAGCTTAAAGAGCCCGCAGGCCGTGATAGGATTCTTACCGACGAAGAGATGGGCCGACTTTTGACTGCAGGTCAAGAGAGTCGATCCCCCTATCTTTTCCCCATTATTTTGTTGGCATTGACCACAGGCATGCGTCAAGGAGAAATCCTCGGGCTTAAATGGAATGACATTGATTTAGAGAATAGAGTGGCTCACATTCGAGATACTAAAAACAGCTCTCCTCGAAGCGTTCCCCTCGTCGATTCCATTTTAGATGAACTCAAGCGCCTTTATGAAAAGAGACAACCTCATAAAGACTATGTATTTGCAAGCCATACCACTTTTGGACAAATTGACATTAAAAAAATTTGGCAAACAGCACTTAAAAATTTACATATCAACAACTTAAGATTTCATGACTTAAGACATACCTTTGCAACACTGGCAGCAAAACAGGGGGCTTCTAACCTTGAACTCGCCACCGCTATGGGACATAAAACATTACAAATTCTTAAACGTTATACACATATGGAAGCAGAAACCACGCGAAAGTATTCGATAGGTATTACTCAAATGTTTGTCTTAGGAGAAGTAAAATGAAAGAGACTGCAGCAGAACGACTTTCACAAGCAATCACTGCTCTTCTCATAAGGGTGCATGATTACTGTGAGAAAATTGCTAATTCCAAAATTCGCCATGGACTTTGCCTTGTCAATCCAAAACGGGCCTTCCTCAAGGTCCCCGACGAGATAATTTTAGGGCAACTGCAAAACATAGCTCGAGAACATTTTACCCCCTTAGGTGCTACAGGATTCTATTTTCAATACTTCACCCCGCCTGGGTTACCAGAGGTTGCGGGTAAAGATATTCAAACTCCCGCCACCATTGAGGATTATCAGTTGACGTTCAGGCTACCCGAATTTGACATAACTGCTGAAAGTGAGGTGAGAGCCCGCGCATTGCTTTATTGTGCCAATGAGCAGGAAATGGGAGCATGGGATGAGTGGTTCTCTCCTCAACTTGAAGCCATAAGACTCACTCCCCTATTTTATAAGGGGCTTACTGATCTTCATATCATCGGACAGATTCGCCTTCAGCTAGCCCAGCCATGGGCAAATGTCTTCGAATTCTTTGTGCGAGACTATATTGGAAAAGATCAAACATTAGGAATCGGTCAGCAAGAGCGTCTACTTTATAAGGAAGGAACAGAAGACTGGCGGCCTTTATTTGTTGAAATTGAGGGGTTATTCCCTAATGATGCAGCTCCTCTCATCGAGGCATATAAAGTGGCAAGAAAAAAAGCGGTCGATTCGAGAAATCCAAAAATTAAGGACCTACTGTGGGGTTTTATCAAGTATATTGAAGGGACATTGATCGTACAGTCTCAATTATCGGTAGATATGAAAACCGATCTTCTCAAGGAGCTGAGAAGCCATGCCAATAAAAAAGGGAAGAAGGGGTATCAAGCAAAACGCCCAACCCTATGTCTAAGCGATATCGAGTGCTCCCAAATTCTCTATCTGACTGTGCAAAAGTTTGGAGCCTCACCAAAAGAGCATGCTATCTTGGGTGAGGTCATCCTTTTCATTTGGATCTGTCAACATGCGGCCTTTTCTTCACTCAATCTAAAAGTCGAGGATGTTCTTGACTTATCTGTGACGGATGTTGATTTCGAAAACCTTACGATCCATTTTACGCAAGGCGACTCTGATATCTCAGGTGGTCTTACCGACATCCTGCTTGCTTGGATTGGAACACCAGATAGACAAAATAAGAGACGCCTTTTCCCTAATCTCACTTATGACAACCTTGAGAAAAACCTAAGTAGACTCTGCGTCAATTTCTTGGGGATTGAAGGAAAGCTACAACCTAGGGATTTTTTGGCAAAAGTGCACGTCATTCCAGGTGCCCGCATTTCGATAGAAATCCGAAAGCAGATCGATGAACAAACTGAACTTGTGAAAGGATCTCCTTATTTGGTCAATATCTGGCAAATTAAGAAACATATCCTCGACTCTTATAAACAAAAAAAGCCCCTAAATAGCCTATAAAGGCATATTCTTAGCTCTTATTTATTTTATCCTCCGAATTTTCCCAGCCACCCGTACGACATAAATATGCTCAATTTGGCCCAATGTAGTTCATATTAATTCTTTAAGGCGCAATGGCGCCAGGGAGTTTTGAATATGAACGACATCAGATACTTGTCGATCAAACAAATTGTCGAGGATTCCAAATATCCTTTTACATTTCCTATGATGCGGCACTACTTGCTGCATCGCCACATGAACGGCTTGGAAAAGGCAGTCCGCAAAATCGGAAAGCGACTTTTCATCCGCATGGACCTTTTTGACTCTTGGATTGAACAACAGAAAGGGGGCCGCACATGAGAACAATTTATCATATGCAATTGGATGCATCTTACTTAAAAGAGATGATAGCGCCGATTGATTTTTATATCGCTGAAGGACAAGAAGTAAAAACAAAAGGCGGTTCCCCTTGGAAGCTTGGGGGACTATGCCCCTTCCATGACGACCATCATGTCGGCAGTTTTTATATCCATGATATCAGCGGCAGTTATTCCTGCTTTTCTTGCGGTGCCACTGGTGGTGATATCATCGATTTCACACAAATGAAGTATGGTCTCTCATTTGGTGAGGCCATTCGTAAATTAGCTAGACAATGGAGGGTATCATGAATCATCTACCCTCTGTCGTTAGGCAAAATCATTTGACCCATTATTGGTGGTATCGAGATGAGATAACGTCTGAACCCTTTGCCCTCGTAGTCCGATATGATCGAGAGGGAGAGAAGAAGAAGTTTCATCAGTATCAACTTGTGAATGGAGAATGGACAGAAGGAGCGGCCACTCCTCTGCCCATTTATGGATTGCACCTTCTCCGAGATCACCATCCTGACAAAAATATATTTATTTTTGAAGGCGAAAAATGTGCTGAAGCTGCTTATCACCTCGATTTAACGGCTTTGACATCGATGATGGGATCATCCAATGCAACCAATGCCGACTGGGCTTTTTTAGCGCGGTATAGGGAGCATTCTCGCTTTGTATTAGTCCCTGACCATGATGAAGCTGGGAAAAGGTATATGCAAGCCGTGTATAGAGAAATATGCAGGGTCAATCCACAGGCCGAAATTAGAATATGCCTGCTCCCTTGCAAAGAGAAGGGGGACGATTTTATCGACTGGCTAAAGGACCAGGAAGGATGTCCTTCAGAATGGGATGGCTTTCAACCAATCGATGAGCCTGCGTCACTCTATTTGTATCAAGCCTTTGAAACAGCAATAGCGCAATACTCAATCCCTGCCAATGAGTATTTCAATGTAGTGGCCCATACTAAACCCGTCACTTTTGGACCTTTTGAACCTATAGAAGAAAGCATTCTATCTGTGAAAAGCTGTCCGGTTCATACCTTCCCCAAAGAAGTAGAGGAATGGTTAGATAGTCTTTCACAACAAATGCAAGTGCCGGTCGATGACCTCGCCGCTCCTTTTTTGATCTATGCAGGAAGTGTCATTGGAAGGATGCGAGGCATGAGGGTGCGCAGAGGGACTGATTGGATTGAATTCCCTAATCTTTGGGGGATGATCATCGGACGCCCCTCTTTGATGAAGAGTCCGGCCATGAAAGCAGCACGAAAACCTCTGACTTTTTTGATCTCAGTGGCCAAAAAGCTGTATGAAGAGGCCTGCGCTCAACATGCAGGTCAACTTGAAACCTGGAAAATTCTAAAAAAGGCAAAAGAAGAACAGCTCAAAAAGGGAATATCAAAAATGTTAACTGACGGTTTCAAAGTTGATCTTCAAAAGCTCGGGGGAATTGACATAGAGCCTGAGCCGAAAACACCAACACTTAAACGGTATAAAACTGATGACACTACCGTGGAGAAGCTTGGGGAACTTTTGATTGAAAATCCCCACGGAGTGCTCCTATTCCGAGATGAGCTTGCAGGCTTACTCTATAGTTTCGAAAAAGCGGGCCGAGAGAACGATCGTCCCTTTTTTCTTGAAAGCTGGAGCGGTAAGGAAGATTTCAATATCGACCGTATAGGGCGAGGCTCTCTTTATGTGCCCGCTCTTTATCTGTCGATCATTGGATCGATTCAACCAGGCCCATTAGCTCAATATATCCGCGGTGCAATGCAGGGAGGAAAGGGAGATGATGGATTTATCCAGCGCTTTCAACTCATGGTATGGCCAGAGGAGAATGCTGAATGGAGACTTGTAGCACCTATCTCTCTAGTTCACTTAGAGGAAAAAATAAAAGAAATTTTCCTTTTCCTAGATCAGTTAGCCTTTGACCCAAATGGGGAGCCTGTTTTCATAGAATTTGATCTCGAAGCCCAAGCAGCTTTTGATAACTGGCAAATTCAATTGGAAAATCGTTTGCGCAAAGATGACTTGCCGCCTCATATGGAAGCCCATCTTGCCAAATATAAAAAATTGGTTCCCGCATTGAGTTTGATCTTCCACTACCTTCATGCTGACAGTAGAGGTCAATCTCCTGATAGGATCGATATCACTACCCTCAGAGGTGCAATCCTATGGGCTGAATATTTGGAAAGTCATGCTGAAAAGATTTATCATAGTGGTATGAACATGGTGCAAAAAAGTGCCAAGAGCCTCCTAAGACGTATTAAAAATGGTGATGTCAAAGAGCCATTTTCAGCTAGGGATATTTATCAAGGTAGGCATTGGAGTGGACTCTCCAATCCAATGGAAGTTGAAGAAGTGCTTAACTTCCTTTTTGAGCGAAACTATTTGATGCAGCAGATGGTAAAGACATCTGGCAGGCCAAGTATGAAATATTGGGTGCACTCTGATGTGTACAAAACAGAAACGTAAAGAGTGAGGGGTCCAAAAGGTACAAAAGCTACTTCTGGATCTTTCGGACCTTCCGCAACATGAACATTTAGGAGAAAATATATGGAGAAAAGCCAAGAAAAGAAAGCGATCAAAACCCTCCCCAAACTTGAATCAACCCCTATCAAGTTTTGGCATGGAGAAAAGGAGCATGAAATTGATGTCGTCCTTCAATTGACAGAGGGACAGAGCAAAAGTGATGCTTGTTTTGAAAAAATGAAAGAGATCGTTGGCGTCAAGGACATTGAATTGGCTTCAGACATAGTCGATGCTGGCGCATCTGCTATTGAACCGGTAGTTAAAAAGAATGAACAGTTAAATATTGTCGCTCAAACTCTCCATGACTTTGGGCCTAGAAATGCCATAGAGGCACGCCTTGCCCTACAGGCTGGCGCTTTATTTACTCATGGCATGATCAATTTGAGGCGTTCTGCGACGGCCGATATGCTTTGCCACAGCGAGCACTATGTCAATAAGGCAATCAAGCTGCTACGGCTCCATAATGAGACCGTAGAGGCACTCAATCGCTATCGACGTGGGGGTGAGCAGAAAATTACAGTTCAACATAGTGTCATTGCTGATAAGGCGATCGTCAATTTCGGGGAGGGAGGGGTTAACATAAAAAACGGAGGAGAGAACCCATGTTCGAGAAATTATGCGGAGCCAAAGCAAGAACCAACGGCCATCAGCCATGTCGACAGCCAGCTATGGCCAATGGAAGATGTCGGCTCCATGGAGGCAAGTGCACAGGCCCCAAAACAGCGAAAGGGAAAGAACGATTGAAACAAGTTAATACCCAGCATGGGTTCTATTCAGTTGAAGCACAGAAGGAAAGACTATTAGTGAAGCATTTGATAAACCTTACCAAAGAATTATTATGAACCGATAAGGCTAAAGGCAAATCAATATTAGCATCCATAGCCATTGAACTGAGTATGCAAGGTTCAAAAGGTCCAGAAGAGATTGGGTTGGTTTCGTAAATTTCTTACAGAATGTAAAAAATTATTTAAAATGTTGATTGAAAAAACCGAGAATTTCTTTGTTGGTTGCTCTAGTTATTTCTGCATAACTTTCATTAGCTTTCTCGGCTTCTCTCTCAACATATAAAGGCACTATAGTAAAATCCCCGTGAGTAGCATGCGGAATATCAACTCTAGAGGAAGAAGGGTTTTTTCGTTGCAATTCATCCCATCCCTCTCTTACTTCTTTAATTACAGGATCGATACTGGCACCTCCTGCACTTACTATCAAAAAGGGTTGAGCAACAACATTTTCTTTTTCTTCCGAACTTTGAAATATGCGACCATCAAGATTAATGCCTGCTTTAACAGATGGTACGTCTTTGCAAGTCTGTAGCGCGGCTGCACCCCCCATAGAATGCCCTAAAACCCCTATTAATTCAGAGTTGACGCTTTCACCAAGAAGTGATTCAAAGTCTTCAATTTTTCCAGATTTGATTTGATGTATAACAAATTCAATATCCTTTGCATTTGTCATGACTTCATTTGCTATCTTTTGTTTTTGATGAACTTCATCTAAGGTTCCAAACTCATCCAGCTGACGTAGGTCCTGATAATGCCCGACATGCGCAGTAACAAAATTGCTAAAGGGATGATTTACTGAAATAACGCAATATCCATGACTGGCAAGCTCTTCTACAATCTGTTGATAATCATTATGATTTTGACCCCAGCCGTGGGAAAAAATAATAATGGGAAATTTCTCCTCGGTAGAAGGCTTTAATCCTGGTTGTGAACGGGTCCATAAATTATCAAATTTCTCTTTTTTTAAAGGATTAGGAAAAGCGATTTCTTCCACATTCGGATCGATTTTATATGCGGGCTCTTTATTCTGTATCGCAGGATAATGAACATTAAGCTCTAATCTTCTAGTTCTGTTTGTGTTATGTCCTAAATCCTTCTCATTACGATTTAAATCTTCTACATAAAAAGATTTGACTCCTACTGGATATTTCCCAGTGAGTGGCGGAGTAAGAAAATGGGGATCATTGATAGATGGAGATGGTGAACTAACCCTAATTACTTCCACTGCTATTTTTCTGATTTTATCTGCGGCTTGTTTATTACCTTTCTCTTCCATACACATGGCTACATCAAAGGCATAAGGCGCAAACTCAGGATAGCCTTTAAGAATATTCGCTACAACAGTCACTCCTTGTTCGAATGCGGTATCCATTCTATGAATTATGTGATCTCGCACCATTGCCATAGGTTGTAAAAGAGGCGAGTATTTAATAAGACTTTGTGAAACTGAATTAACCATATTATCCGTTAAATAGATCAAAAGAAGATTATACTATTTTTATGAAAAAAAATCAATAACCAACACTTAAACTAATATGTTAATACGAGTGTAATTTTATTGATTGATTTTATCTTGCCTTAATATTCTAACAAATACGCCCAATTGACTACTTTGGGTGATTTTGTTAAAATGTAAATATGGAAGCGGAATATCTTCAAAAATTAGCTCCTTTATTAAAAAAACCCTTATTTACCTCCAGAGAAGCAAAAGCGCTAGGGGTTCATCCTGCCCTCTTATCTTATTATGTGAAAATGGGGCGGCTAAACCGTATTTCTCGGGGAGTATATCAAAATTGTGACTATCAATCTAACGTCAGTTTTCGGTGGCAGGATCTTATAGAAACAGTCTATGCGATTAACGGTGGGGTCATTTGTCTCCTTTCTGCGCTGGCAATTTATGAGCTTTCTGAAGAGATTCCTCGCCACCAATGGATCGGAGTTAGACATGGAACCAATGCAGTAGGTGGACCTCATCTTAAAATCATCCGTTTTCGCAATATGGAACTAGGCAAAACTACGATCGAATTAGATGGGGTATTCGTTCCAATTTTCGATCGTGAGCGGACTATTATCGATGCATTCCGCCTTTTAAGCCGAGAAATAGCGATTAAAGCTTTGAAAACTGCTCTTACTCAACCTAGCGATCAAAGGCTCGATCTCATAAAGCTCCAGGCATATGCCAAGAAATTGCGAGTGAATATTGACCCATATCTTATCACGGTGACCACATGAATGAACAAGCACTTAAGGACCGACTCCAAGCTATTGCAAAGGAACGACAGATACAATTCAACCATTGCTGGAAGCAGCTCCTATTAGAGCGATTCTTATCTCGATTAGCCCGCTCCTCCTTTTCCGACAAATTCATCTTCAAAGGTGGTTTTCTCCTTGCCTACCTCCTCAATATTGGCCGAGAAACGACTGATCTTGATTTTCTTCTTACCCGCATGCAGGCCAATGAACATGCAATCCAAGGCGCCTTTGAAGAGATCACTACCACCTCAGCATCTGATGGCTTCTCTTTTGCTTATCAAGGGTTATCTCCCCTCACACAGCCGCATATGAACTATCCTGGGTATCGGGCAACCTTGCAAGCGCTCTTTGGAAGGATGAAAGATAAAATTCACATCGATGTGGGCATTGGTGACATCGTGACCCCTCAACCCCTACATGTCCAACTCTTTCAATATCGAGGGCAGCCCATGTTTGAAAATGACATCTCTCTACTTGTCTATCCCATTGAAACAATCTTTGCCGAGAAGTTGGAGACCGTGATTTCAAAAGGAGCCGCCAACAGCCGTATGAAAGATTATCATGACTTATTCCTTCTTGTTAGAGAGCACAAACTCACTGAGCCAAAGAAATTGCAAGAGAGCCTGGTGCAAACCTTCCAAAATCGAGGGACCACTCTTCAACTTATCATCTTTGACGAAGGCGGCTTAAAGCGCCTGCAAAAGCTCTGGACGGCTCATTTGCATGGCCTTGGTGACATTGCGGATAGACTTGCGATGCCAAAAGATATAAATGTCATTATCGCAACTATCAATGCACTGCTGTAGCGCGGTACACTAGCGGTACACTGACGGGCATATTTAATCCGCAAAATTCAGCAAAAATGATTACCATTTTTAACACAAAGCGTTTATCTTATTGTCTATAGCAGCTGGCATGTGTTGGATGATAAGGCGGTCCGCCGCCCTCATAACCCGTAGGTCCCCGGTTCAAGTCCGGGTTGCCCCACATTTTAAACCACTGATTCCCTGGATGATAGGTGGTTGTTTCGATCTGATTGGAAAGGCATAGGTCTCCTCAATCGGTAAACGGTGCAGTAAAAAACCAATTTGCTACCGACGTTGAGGCAGAACCACCAACCTACAATCAATCATTAATTTTGATTGAGGTTGTACATGTCTATATTCAAAAGAAAACTCAAAAATGGCTATTCCTGGCGAGTAGTCATTCGCAATAACAAGCACCCAACGGTTTGTGAAACTTTCCAGCGTCGACAAGAGGCAGTGGATTGGGAACGCTCTGTCAAACAGCAAATCAAACTTGGAAAGTATAAATTTGGCAGACCCAGCCAAAATAATCTATTTTCTGACCTCGTTGACAGCTACATCAGAGATGGTGTCCTGGATCATCATAAAAGTTGTAAAGATACAAGGCGGCATCTCGAATATTTCAAAAGCCAATTGGGATGTTATGCACTTGCATACATCAACGTTGAGTTGATCCTTAAAGGGCGCAAAAAGCTATTAGAAACGCCTACAGAGCGAGATTGCTCACGAACTACTTCCACGGTCAATCGCTATCTGTCCTCTCTAAGTGGCCTCTTTCGATATGCTTGTCAAACTCTCCGTTGGATTGAAGAGAACCCATGTACAAACCTCCCCAAACTAAAAGAAAGTCCCAAAAAGCGTCGCATATTAGAACAGCATGAAGAACTCACCCTCCTAGAAGCCTGTAAGAAAAGTAAAAATCGATATCTCTACTGCATTACCCTTATTGGAATCACAACGGGTGCCTGTAAGGGAGAAATTCTCTCGCTTACTTGGGAGGCAATCTCTCTAGAAAAAAGACTGGCCCATATCAAAGATTCAAAAAATGGTCGTCCAAGACGAATTGCTCTTGTAGATAGCGTGATTGAAGAACTTCGCAAGCTAAAAACGGAATGTGATCCATCCAAACCTCTTGTTTTCGCAAGCAAAACAGCCTTTGGCAAGCTCGATATAAAAAAAGAACTCTAAAAGGCTGGATCGCAGAAGACCATCCCTTTCCTCACGGTCGCCCTAAAAAACGATCCAAAACCGACTAATCCCGTTCTACAAAAAATACACCCGCAAGAAAAATCTTCGCTTTTTTCAAAAATTCCTCCCTCATCTTTTCTAGTTTCTTCTTAGACAAAAATACAGTCTCCACTTCCTTCCCAAAAACATGATGTATCATTCGTCTCAATTCAGCATTAACAAGTACACATCAATTTTATTGAAGGAGAACCAATAATGAATCCAAAAGCTTGGGGATAGAGCAAATTGTCACAAGTGGTCTTTACCCTTTTACCAAAGGTCAATTGCGACATCTTTTGACATGTCGACACAAAAATGGTCTAAACAAAGTTGTCGTCAAAATCGGCAAGAGAATTTACTTCAAAATGCCCGAATTTGATCAAATGATGCAGATAGGTTTTCCTGTTGATCGACCTTTAAATATCAGAGTCTTGGCAATCTGCCCCACTTCGCATCCAATTGCATTTGCTGCCTCCTGAGAAGTCCTTGTCGTTTCTTTGAATTCTATGACTTTTATGCCCAGCTTTTGCTCATGCAAGATGTTCTGAATTCGTTGAGCAGAACTTTTTAATCCATTATCCATAAACTTGTTAGGCTCCTATTTGCTTGATATGATTGTAAACACTAGCCCTCGAAGTATTGAGCTTTTTTGCTATGAATGGGGCTGCATTTTTAAAATTAAAGACACCTTTTCGATAGAGTCTTTGTATAAGCTCCTTCTTTTGATCACGACTTAAATGGTTTAAAGAAAGACGCTTTTCATCTAAAAATTGTTGAATGACACTTTCTGCTTGAGACTCACATTCACTGCCAAATATCTCTATGGGATTGCTCGCATTTCCTTTGATTTTCAAAAAGGATTCCAACAACTTGCAGCCATCTTGAAAAACGCTCACATCCGCATTTATGCAGATTAATCCAATGGGGACACCCTTTTTATTTCTCATGGTAATGGAAGTGCATTTAAGAGAACGTCCATCCCAGTTTTGCTTATAATAAGGGGAGAAAAAATCAGGAAAATCTTTAATTTCAACTTTTAGCTCTTTCAAGGGTGATGATTCCCCCACTTTTCTTTGGGAGATATTATGGTAAATGGCAACAACCTTGCCCTGTTCAAGGTCATGAACAGCCGCCTCTACAAAGGGGTGAAAAAGCTCTACAACCGCTTGAATTAGAGGCTCGTATTGCTTCCATAAAATAGAAAATTCACTGTCCTTCATAGCCCCTCCTTTTATCTCTCTACTCTACACTAAAATAGACATATTGTCAAATTTATACAAATTGACAAAAATAAGCGAGCAGCCTATATTATGAACAATTTTAATGATCAGGAGCCATCCATGCCTAAACTATCAAGAGTATCAAGGTTAGAAAAAGTCCCTGGAATTGGGGTAGATCGCATGGGAAATGCCGCCGATGCAGCTCATGACCCCGAGATACTGCGGCTCGAAAATCTCGATACTGACATTCCTCCTCCAGCTATTGCTATAGAGGCAACTAGAAAAAGTATTGGATTAGATGACAATAACAGCTACTTGCCCTTCCTTGGTCAAGACTCTCTAAGGAAAGCTGCGACAGCGCGCGTCTCAAAAAGCTGTGGGGTTGATTATGATTGGCGATCTGAGTGCATTATCACCGCTGGGGGCATGTCTGGCATTTTGAATTGCCTTCTAGCGATGATTGAGCCAGGAGATGAAGTTATAGTCACTGACCCTACTTATGCAGGTATCATCAATCGCATACGGCTCGCTGGGGGAATTCCTGTATTTGTTCCTCTTATTCCTTCACCTGATGGTTGGCGTTTAAATATCCCTGCCCTTGAAAAAGCAACAACTTCGCGTACCAAAATTGTATTGATCAGTCCAGGCATGCCAACAGGTCACATACTTGCCAAAGAGGAATGGGAGGCTGTGGCTCGGGTAACAATAAAAGCTGATGCTTGGTTACTTTATGACGCAGCTATGGAGCGTATCCTATACGACAAACGCCCCTTACTTCACCCTGCATCCCTACCTAATATGAAAGAGAGCACTATTACAGTCGGTGCAGCTTCCAAAGAATTAAGAATGATAGGCTGGCGCGTGGGTTGGATAGTAGGTCCAAAAGCGATCATGAATGACATAGGTTTAGTAAGCATCTCAAACGTCGTATGCCAAACAGGTATTAGCATGGCAGGAGTTGCTGCAGGATTGACTGCTCCAGATAATGGATTAAAAGCTGCTGTAGCTGTATGGGAAGAACGACGGGATACTTTACTTCATGAACTCAAGGGTCTTTCAGTTATTCCTCCCCATGGCGGTTGGTCCTTATTGCTAGACGCAACGTCCTATGGAATGACCTCCACAGAACTGACAGAAAGGTTGTTTAAAGAAGCCAAAATTGCAACAACCCCAATGGTTGGCTGGGGAGAAGCAGCGGCTAAATATGTACGTTTTGTCTTTTCTAATGAGCCAAAAGAACGCCTTATCAGTCTTGAGAAAAGAGTGAGAACGGTTTTAGGGGTATAAAATGAAAGATGATAAGGAGCAGCCCGCATGAAACCCCCAACTGAGATTAATAGGCTTTGTATTACCCAACCTCGATCTGATGTGGATATAGAGGATTTCATCTACTTAGAAAGTCTCCAGATGGAGTTAGCAAAATCTGACTTGTACGTAAAATACAAACAAGCCATCAAAACGCTGCGGCATGCGCTTCACAAAAAATATATTCAATTCGAAAACTCAGCTAATCAAAATTTTGCGAAAGAAGTCTTCTATCGAATAATGGAGGAGTTCCTAGCATATCTAGGGGATTTACGTGAGGGCACCTTTTTTGCGGCAAATCATCATACTAGGTCCATGCTCGAGCTAAATGCAACAGTGGAATATGTGTTGTCAAAAGCTGGTAAAGAAAAGAAATTTATAGAACGATTTCATTTATATCCCCATCTAGCTTTCTATAAAGTTTTTCATCAGCATGACGATGCATTTCTCAAGTTATCAGAGGACATTTGCAAAGAGTTTTTTTCAGATTATAATGAGTTGCACCCAGAAATTTTTGATGCTTTTGGAGCGCACAGCGAGGAGAAATTATTGAAACTATCCACTTGGCAAGGAAATGCCAAAATTGCTGATCTGTTCGAAATGTGTACCGATCCTGCAATAATCAAAGCTGATTACGCAAAATTATGTTTATTTACTCACATCTCCTCATTATGTCGAAGATCGGAAACCGATGTTTTTCCAAAATTCTGTAAAACCACTGAACGAATGCTGTTATTAACTGTCAGATATGCAGTTTTTAGTTTTGTCAGGATTAAGCAAGAAGGTCTTCTTGATTTTGTGACCCAGGATAAATTGGATGGCATATTTCTTTCCCTTGCCGATGTTTTAACAAAAGCTCACGCAGCATTAGGATTTGTGATCCCCGTCAAAAAGGAGAGAATGACTGGTGAATAGGGGCGTGGATGAGAATTTATTGCCCATTTGAAGGTATTGGCGACTACTCCCCGAATTTAAGCCCCTCATATACACTTTGAGCAATCTGCAAGTCTTGAATCGCAATTCCAGTCAAGTCACACACTGTTATTTGACTTTCGGATGTTCTTCCCTGAGAAGGATTTTTTAACACTTCCCCCAGCTCGATTAGTTTTTCAGGTCCAACCATGCCCTTTTTTAGAGCATGAGAAACATCCCCAAAGGCAGAGCACTGACTTCGACTATCTACAATTACTTTATCAGCTTTTACAAAAATCTTCTCATCAATCTCTTGTTTGCCTATATCGTCAGCGCCAACTGCAGTAATGTGCGTGCCAGGTCTTACTTGATCGGCAAAGAGAAGAGGATGAGAAGAAGTTGTCGTCGTTACAATCAAATTACATTCCGCTGTCAGTTGCTCGAGATTTTGAGCGATTTCCAATGTCCATTCACTTAAGTCGGGGTGTCTTGCAATCTTCCTTGCTTTCTCAATATCACGTCCCCAGATCATTGCTCTACGACATTCAGTGGCAAATGAAAGAAACTTCAATTGATAATACGCTTGTGCCCCTGTACCCACTATTCCAACGCATGAAACTGATTTTGGAGCTAAATATTTTGCTGCTACGTAACCAGCAGCAGCTGTTCGTACGTCGGTCAAGTACCCTTCATCGAGTAAAGTGCAGACTGGATTGCCATTTTGCTTATCGAATAAGAGCATAAGTCCATTATTCGATGGCAGTCCCTGTTTAGGATTATCGTAAAATCCAGAAGCAATCTTTACGACATAGTATTTCCCGCTTTTTGCATACCCATACTTGATATGACAGTCACCAGGAGGAGAGTCAAAATGGAGAGAGCCTACGGGCGGTACCACGGCCTCTCCTCGACTATAAGCTATGAAACCTTGTTCAATCGCCTCGAGAATTTTAGGAATTGAGAGAACCTGCTCGATTTGTTTTCGTGAAAGAATTTTCATGATGAGCCACCTAACACTTGTTGAATCGTGGCATAGCTGACATTGCGTCCCGTTAAGATAATCACTGTAGGACCTTTAGGTCGCGTATGGCCATAAAGGCAGCTAGCAAGCGCTACAGCAGCCGAAGGTTCAATCAGATATTGATGATTCTTCAGAAGCCAACAAAAGGCTTCCTTGAGTTCATCCTCTTTAATATGAGCAATCTCATCCACCCGCGTTTTTAAAATGTCAAAACACTTCTCCCCAAGCCCTCCTTCTAGGCCACCCGCGAGCGTATCGATCGAAGGCATGTAAGTAATCGGTTTATTCTGCTGAAGAGATAGTTGAAGAGCTGGACAACCATCTAATTGACAGATTGTAGTTCTTGCATGAGGATTCTTGTCTTTGATATGCCATGCAAAACCCGCCGAGAGTCCACCTCCTCCCATTGGCAAAACAAAATGTACCGCATCTGGCACTTGACTTAGCACCTCAACTGCGAGAGTACC
>Ga0207088_1087_pt3 | contig 16744 bp, 19 predicted proteins | sample Alteio_BWMinHeat_52_FD_153564 | JGI IMG/M metagenome (GOLD analysis project Ga0207088, IMG submission 153564) | Enriched cells from forest soil in Barre Woods Harvard Forest LTER site, Petersham, Massachusetts, United States -... | ecosystem: Environmental > Terrestrial > Soil > Temperate forest >... | reverse complement strand
AGTACTTGCAACCTGTACACCTATTCCGAACTTAGAATAACTCCAAGATGATGGAGCAAAATCGGATTGGGCATAGAGTGGGCTAGCCGAGAAATACAATACGAAGCAGAAAACAAGTTTTTTCATGGTAATAAAAAGTTATAGCTTCAACTGCTTTGAAAACTCCAAATCAATACTCATAATTTCCGGCGTATTCCCAATGCGGATGGGAGGACCCCAGGTTCCCGAACCGCAGGAGACATAGACATGCGTTTTACCTTTCAACTTATAACCCCAGCTCACTTCATACACGCGTTTCGTAATATAGCTCCATGGCCAGATCTGCGCGTGATGCGTGTGACCGGAAAGTTGGAGATCGACTCCATTTTGCTCTGCTTCTTCCAGATGGAACGGAGTATGATCGAGCAGGATCATCGGTTTCGTTTTATCGAGCGGCGCAACAAGTTCCTCCAGCGATTTCCGCTCCATGTGAGCGAATTGTTTGGCGGCACGATCTTCGCGACCTACGATATAAACGCCAGCCACTTCAACGACCGAATCCCGAATCATTGTAATTCCGTGGGCTTCCAGATACGCACAGCTTATTTCGGCATTGCCAATGTATTCATGATTTCCTGTGATCGCGAACACGCCATATTTGCTCTCGATCTTTTTCAGTTCGCTTCCGAGATCGAGTTGCATGACGGGATGTGGGTTCCCATCGACCTGATCGCCGATCATCAGAACAAGATCGGGTTTGATCGAATTGATCTTCCTCACCATTTGCTTCACCCTGCCGCGCCCGATGAGCGAACCCATGTGCATATCGGAAATGGCGGCGATGCGAAGCGGTGCCATCGGTTTATCAATTTTGATCGAGAGCGGTTTTACGCGAATATTCCTTGCATTCAGGAACCCTAGAACCATCGCGACAAAAACGACCAAAGTGATTAGACTTGTAGTCATTTGAGTCACTTCCGTCCCTTGAAAATATTGAAGCGAAAATAAACCGAGCACTAGTTTCAAAAGATCGATGATAAGAAATATCGGAAGGAACCATGTAATAGCGCCAAGCCAAAACGAGCCGATCCATGTGAGTACACTGCTTACAAATGTGCTGGAGCGATGCTCGAGAAATTGTCCCGCAATGTAACTAAGCGAGATGAAAAGAAACAGCGGAAGGAAGGCCGGATGAAACCAGCAGCCATCAGGAACCCCTTGAGCCAGTCGAACAAAAATATAGGTATTGACGAGCGCATAAATGCCGAATGCGATGGAAAAGAATGCAAGGAACGAGCGGCGGCGATCGTGCTGGCGCTCGCGGGATTCAAGAATTGGGTTATTAGAAGAGGGCATAAAAAAGATCGAATTCGGTCGGGTTGTCCACTAATGTATCCCCACGGTGACGGGACTTCGATCAATTTATTGCAGAACTATTTTTTAGAAATGCTCCACATGATCGGCGAAGACGATCTTTATTTCCTGTTCCAAATGAGACTTCAGCGTTTTCAGATCTTCCGTTGTAGGATGAATGCTTTGCAGGAAGCCTTCGACGAGGCGGCGCTTATGAGCGGCGGAGGGATCGGTCACACCAAGCGTTTCTTTCGCCCACGCGACGAGCGAACGCTTAGTGGAAACTCCTTCAAGTTCCGTAAGTGGCTTGGACATGAGCGAAGGATCACGGCGTAATCGGGAGAGCACATCGTCGAGCATTAGCAAAGCAGATAATTGATCGAATGCACCGGAAACTTGATACAGTTGCATTAACGTATCGTAGGATCGTTGGAAAAGGGTTTTCTCTTCTGCAATTCCTGCCGTGCAAAGCAGCAAATGCAGCTTTGGAATATCCGCTTTTTCAGCAGACACGCGACCATGAAGGAACGCGATCGCACGAAGCACATCCAGTGATTTTGCCTGTGTGCGAGGTGAGATATAAAAATCTTTGGAGCGCAAATGCGCCTCGTGAGGCCTTTCGTGCAACAGGCGATTCCGCTGAACTTCGTAATGCCGGACGACAAGATTCATAAAATAGACAAGGTCGGGCGTTACCTGAATTTGATATTCGGGAACTTCGCCGCGGACGACATGAGCGGCATATGCAAGATCGTCATACCGAATTTTTTTCGGCGGCTCGATGGCATTGCCGAGATTTTTCAGATATTGCTGGGAGATCTTGTATTGGTAGAACGCATCTTTATCCGGATGGATAAGCGCCTTGAAGAGGAAACGATCAAGCAGAGCTTCGGTGATCTCGGAAAGCCGAAGATAATTCGTGGCAGCAATAACGGTGTGAACATTCGAATGCACTCGCTGCACACCCCGAATAAGTTCTCGCTCGTTCAAAAGCGAAAGCAATGCACGAAGCGTGTAATCGTTCGCATCGAAGATTTCGTCGATAAATCCGAACTCGCTTTCAACAAGGGAACCCTCCGTATTGTGAATGAGGCGGCCTTGCTTCAGTTCATCTAAAAGCAGACCGCCGAAATAGGTATCCGGCTGTTGCTCCTTGCTCGCCTGCACCTTGAAGATACGCGCGCCTTCGAACATCCGGAAAACTTGCTCGGCAAGGAGTGTCTTCCCAACACCCGTTCTGCTTTCGAGAAGGATATGCTCGCCCGTCAGCATCGCAAGGAAAATCTGCTCGACCACTTCTTCGCGATTGACGACACGCTCTTGCACGAACTCGATCGCATCATTAATTCCCGCGATGATCGCGGAGGTATCGCGCGCGGCGGCGCCGTTCCGCGATGGATTGGCGGATAGCTCTCGAATAGGTATGGTACTCGTTTTAATTTCTGACATTGGAAAATCGGTTTCTCAAGCGATATTAGAATAACTATCATGGGCGGAAAGTTGCGTTGCCCGATAGAATACTCCTTCAAATGCTGCGGACTAAAGTCCGCGCTACACCGTTATATTATTATGCTTGAACTCATAAAAACGTATTACGCCTATAATTCATGGGCAACGGATAGCACGTTTGCGTCCTGCGAGCAACTTTCCCTTGAAGAATACAACGCTCCCGGTTGCAGTGGCAATGGCTCGGTCGGCGGAACGCTATCGCATCTCATATTAGTACAGCAAGGCTGGCTCGCATGGTTCGAAGGAACAACGGACTTGCGGGATGCCGTGAAGATCATGGATTCAGCTCCGTTCGCAACGCTCGGCGAAGCCCGTGCTCGATGGACAAGCATCGATGAAGAAACAAATAGATTCATCAACACCCTGACGGACGCATCCGTGGAAGAAATTCGCAGCTTTACACGCATGAGCGGCAAGAAGGAAGCACATCCATTCTGGAAGTTGCTGATGCACGAGGCCAATCATGGGACGCATACAAGAGGGCAGATCATTGCGAGCATCCGCAGGTTTGGGCATGAGCCTGCTAATCTTGATTTTCTCAACTATGTGATGACAGCAGCATAATGCCTGAAGACCTAAAAACCCGTGCACAGCGCGAAATGGCCGAGCAGCAACAAGCCCTTCAGGAAACCGGGCCATATATGACGCTCGGAATCCAACTTGTGCTCACGATCCTCGCTTTTTTCGGAATTGGGTATTGGCTGGACCATCATTTCAAAACTGGCTCCCTTTGGACGGCTATTTTTGCCGGTTTTGGGGCATTTTCGAGTTTGACCTATTTTATTGTTACCGTTATTCGGCTTCAAAAACTGGACGATAAACGAGCCTTGAAAAAGGAATCCAAATAACGCTGAAAAAGGAAACGAAAGCACCATAAAAAACATTTGGTGCGCGCGCTCGATTGGTGATGGCATTCATTACCCGTCCAGCACTAATTTTTAGGGAAGAAAAAGTAACAAAATATTGGATTTGCCGTATTTAGGCACACAAATTGCTTACTGGGTCGAAACCAGAAACAAATCACACGAAAAAGAGACGAATTGAGCATTAACCACACATCCCGATCGACAACCAATACATCCGGTGCGGTTGCTGTACTCGCGGCCCCCAGAAGTGCCGCCGATCTTCTCCTTAGCCAGGAAGCAAGCCGATATTTTCTTCAGCGGTATTTCCTCATGACCGGAGCGCTCCTCTTCGTTGCTTCAACTTTAATGTATTTTTTCGCAAGTCCGGCTTTTATGAAGGCTTGCTACTTCGGGATGGCTCTTCCGATCGTCACCAGCTTCGTTAGTTTTCTCGTCACGGAATGGGCGTTCGAACAACCCACCATGATGTTTATGATGGTTGCGATCATGAGTATGATCCTGCGAATGTTTAACCTGCTCCTTGCATTTTGTGTAGGCTTTATTATTCTTAAAATGAGTCCTGCGGGAGTGATAATCGGTTTGCTCGCAACCTATTTTTCCTATCTCACGATCGAGATCGCATACATGCACAATAAAGGGAAAATTCTCGGACAGTAATGCCAGCTACGGACACACTTTCTTCAGCAGCCAGTTCTGCATCAGCGAGTCCGGCTGAAGCGGCAAAGCCGAACGTATTCAGTGAAATGTTCGGCGGCCTCGGCAATCATCATGTTGTGGATGTGATGCCATTCGGTGAAATTCCACTCCCATACATCTTTTTCGATCAAGGTTCGCTTCATGTCTTTGGCAGCGCAGAGTCGTTGAAAGAAAGCGGAGTTTATACGACCAATACCGATAAGCAGTTCGATCCATTGGGAACGATCGCTTCTTCACCGTTGGCGGAAAAAGGCAGTGTCGTTCGAATTGATCACAAGCCCACGGGCCTCGATCTTTCCATTACGTCGAATCTCTTTTTCTTCGGCCTTGCTGCTTTCATGATGGTTATCGTTCTTCGCATTGCGGCATCGAAGGCAAAGAAATCGCTGGTGCCAAGCGGGATAAGAAATCTTGTGGAAGTGCTGATCGTCTTTGTCCGCGATGATATTGTCGCACCGAACGTCGCGGAGCCTTATGGCTCCGTGCTTCTGCCCTATTTTTTGACTATCTTCTTTTTAGTGCTCTTCGCAAATCTTACGGGACTGTTACCATGGGCACACACGCCGACCAGTTCTATTGAAATAACTGCCGCGCTCGCAGTCTGCACATTCGTTATTACACAGTTCATTGGTCTGTGGACGATGGGGATCAAAACATTTCTTTTACATCTGACGGCAGGACTGTTGGAAATGGAAGTTTCGCCGTTTATGAAAGGCTTTCTGCTTCTCATTATGGTTCCCATCGAGATCATGGGGCTTTTCACCAAGCCGTTCGCTCTTGCGATTCGTCTTTTCGCGAACATGACGGCTGGGCATATCGTTATTTTTTCGCTGATCGGATTGGTGTTCTTATTCCATTCCGTTTTTGTGGGCGCATTTGTGACGGTTCCCTTCGCACTCTTTGTTTATTTTCTCGAAATTTTTGTTGCAACGCTGCAAGCGTATATTTTTACGATACTTTCCGCGTTGTTCATTGGTATGATGGCGCATACCGCTCACGAGGAGCATGTGCAGGATCACGATCTTCCGCATCCTCCGAACGGAGATCACCTCGTTGCCACAGCGCACGGATAATTTTTTTAACATCGACTCAATCACTTAATCAGAAAACAAACTAACGATATGAATCCATCAGGGTTAGCATTTTTGGGAGCAGGGGTTGGCGCAGGTATCGCAGTGCTCGGCGCAGGACAGGGTATCGGCAAACTGGTAGCTTCGGCCATCGAGTCGCAGGCGCGTCAGCCAGAAATGGCCGGCGGTCTCCGCACAACGATGATCATCGGTGCAGCGCTTATCGAGGGTATTGCCCTTTTCGCGCTCGTTATCTGCATTATTCTCGCAACCAAGTAACGCGTAATGTAGCGCAAACTTTAGTTTGCGATCCAGTTGGGGTCGCAAACTAAAGTTTGCGCTACAAATGAATCATTATGCTATCAATCAATCCCGGTTTGATGATCTGGACGTTCATCATCTTTCTGTTGCTTCTCGTTATTTTAGCGAAAGTAGCATGGAAGCCATTGATCGCGTCTCTTAAAGCTCGCGAGAACGCCATCGCGGATTCGCTTTCACGGGCCGAGCAGGCTCGCGCCGATGCCGAGCGGCTTATTGCTGAGAACAAGCAAGAGCGTGCAAAAGCAGAAGAAGAAGTCCAGAAGGCACTAAAAGAGGGGCGTGCGTTTGCTGAGCAAATGCGGCGCGATCTTGTCGAAAAAGCAAAAGAGGAAGCCCAGAGAATGCTTTCACAAGCTCATGCCGAGATCGAGCGCGATACACAGCGGGCACTCCGACAACTTCGTACCGAAGTCTCCGATCTTGCGGTCATGGCAACCTCGAAATTGCTCGACGAGAACATGAATGAAGAACGGCATCATAACGTCGTACATAAAATGATCGCCGATCTAACGGCGGTAGAAGCATAAGGAGAACGCATGAATCGAAGAGTGGCGGCACGTTACGCAATTGCCCTGATGGATCTGGGCGAGGAATTAAACATTCTCGATCGGATCGCGGAAGATCTTCGCGACATCGAGCTTACCGTTCATGGTTCCCGCGAACTTGCGCTTGCACTGATTAGTCCGGTCATCAATCCAGACCAAAAGCTGAATGTATTGACGGAAATTTTTGGAAAACGCTGCAGCGAGATGACGATGAAATTTGTCGCGCTCCTCGTACGAAAAGGCCGCTCGGAGTATCTATTGGGAACCGCTCAGGAATTCCTTGAGATGCTCGACAAGAAGAACAATGTTTTGCACGCCCGCATCGAGAGCGCTATCGGGCTTTCAGAAGAAGAGCAACGGCAGCTTGTGGCAAAGCTCGAACGTATGACCGGCAAGCATGTCCGCTCAGAATTTTCCCTTGACCCCACGCTTCGCGGCGGATTCATTGCACGCATTGGCGACCAAATGATCGATGCGAGCCTAAAGCATCAGCTCGATCTATTGCGCGAGCAGTTCTCCCAGAGTGGCTCGCCTGTTTTGAATTAAGATCGCTTTGTTCATTGAAAATCAGAAGGTGATGCTGATGTTAGCTGGAATAGCCGCCTTGGTGTTCATTCCGAGCTTGCTTATTGCACAGCAGCCTGCCATGAAGCCGAAGCCAGCAAAAAGACCTGGCGTCCATCTTAGTACTGCACCCACAGCGGCCTTTCGTCCGACATGCAATCTCGATTCGAATTCGGTCGGCGCGTATTTTTTTCCGGCGAATCTCGGTGCGAAGTGGACGTTTCGAACCATTTCCCAAACACTCGATGTCCATAATACTCTGTTGCAGAGTGATACAATGTTCAGCTTCGAGCGTGTGGTTTCCGATACCAACCGTAGCATCCAAGGCTTTCCCGTTTTGCGCTGCGAATCGTCGATGCCCTACCATGCCGGTGGAGAGGATACTGCAAAAGTCCAAACCGTAGAGTATTATGTCGATGACTCGGTGGTCATGACAGTGTTTAATCATTCACTGACGAGCGCAGTCAATCATGTCATGATCGTAAATCCTCTTCAGATGGGCGCTTCCTGGAAAGATGTTTCCGAGGATACAATACGAACAACCGTTATCGCCACAGAAGAGCCAGTCTCGACGCCGATCGGAGATTTTTCAAAGTCGTTAGTCGTTCGAACTCCGGCGGGATTTGGCGAGATGTCGAAGTATTTTGTGAAAGGCGTTGGAATTGTTAAAATTGTTTTTCGAGGAATTCCACCTCAGCAGAATGCGACCTTCGTTCACACATCCGAGCTTGTCGCGCTCGATCGCGGTGACCCGAAGCGAAGCATTAGGTATCGGTTTCCTGCGGTTGAACCCAAGAAACCGGCGACACACAAGTTGAAGAAGAATCGAACAAAAGTTACACAGTAAAAAAGAAAAACTATGTCATCCGTTCGTCCAGATGAAGTAAGCGCGATTCTGCGGCAGCAGCTTTCGGGCTTCGAAAAAGAAGTCGATATTTACGAAGTCGGCACCGTCCTCATGGTCGGCGATGGCGTCGCACGCGTCTATGGCCTGACGAAGGTCATGGCAAGCGAATTGCTCGAATTCCCGAATGGTGTGTTCGGCATGGCGCTGAATCTTGAAGAAGATAATGTCGGCGCAGTGCTCTTCGGCGATGAAACGCTCGTCAAGGAAGGCGATACCGTTCGCCGCACCGGGCGCATCGCTTCTATGCCCGTAAGCGACACGATGCTTGGCCGCGTCATTAATCCGCTTGGAATTCCGATCGATGGCGGGGCGGAAATTAAAACCGACAAGTATCTTCCTATCGAGCGCAAGGCGCTTGGTGTGATGCAGCGCCAGCCTGTAAAAGAGCCACTTCAGACCGGCATCAAAGCCATTGACGGCATGATCCCGATCGGGCGCGGCCAGCGCGAGCTTATCATCGGTGATCGCCAAACCGGAAAGACCGCTGTTGCCATTGATACCATTATTAATCAGCGATACACCCACACACCCGAAGCTGCGGCACGCGGAGTGCAGCCTGTTTATTGCATTTACGTAGCTATCGGGCAGAAGGCATCAACTGTCGCTGCCGTTCGCACAAAGCTCGAAGAACAAGGCGCGATCGGTTTTACAACGATCATCGCCGCAACGGCATCCGATCCCGCGCCGCTTCAATTTATTGCACCGTATTCCGGTGCGACGCTTGGCGAGCATTTCCGCGATACTGGGCGCCATGCACTCGTTGTGTATGATGATCTTTCGAAACAGGCCGCTGCCTACCGCGAAGTTTCGCTCTTACTTCGCCGCCCACCAGGACGCGAAGCATATCCCGGCGACGTATTTTATTTGCACTCACGCTTGCTCGAACGCTCATCCAAACTTTCGGCAGAATTAGGCGGCGGATCACTAACGGCGCTACCGATCATCGAAACCCAAGCGGGCGACGTATCTGCATACATTCCCACGAATGTTATTTCGATCACGGACGGCCAGATCTATCTCGAACCCAATCTTTTCAATGCCGGTGTTCGCCCTGCTATCAACGTAGGAATTTCGGTTTCTCGCGTAGGCGGTAACGCACAGATCAAGGCGATGAAAAAAGTCGCCGGAACGCTGCGCCTCGACCTTGCTCAGTACCGCGAGCTTGAAGCATTCGCAAAGTTCGGCTCCGATCTCGATAAAGCCACTCAGCAGATGCTTCGTCGCGGGGAGCGGCTTGTGGAATTGCTGAAGCAAGGGCAATATCAGCCGATGCCGGTCGAAGAACAGGTCGTCGTGGTGTATGCCGGTACGAATGGTTATATCGATGCGATTCCTGTCCCGAATGTTCGCCGATTCGAACTCGGACTCATCGAAGCAATGCGCTTGCGTCACGCCGATCTTTTAGCCGCTATTGCGGATAAAAAAGAATTGACTGCGGAAATCGTCGAACAACTTAAGAAAGCGATCGGCGATTACGCAACCAATTTTAAATAAAAGCAAAGTAGGATCAGCCTCTGCTTGATTCACATTGTTTTTCGCTACCTTTGAGCCGGTCGGGTGTTAATGAATAGGTAATTGAATACTTCAAATTGCCGATTTCCCATTTCGCCCCTCGTCAAAAGAGCGTTCGTTCTTTGGCAATTGACCCTTCTTTGCGTGATCGTCGGCATTCATCCGGCGCATTCGCAACAACCGGATAGCACCAAAGTGCTTTCAGCCACGAAAACCGATACAACACATCCAACGATGTTCTCGGCAACGAACACGGATGTGTTCAAACCGCCGCATCAGCGAACAGTCGATGTGGCAATAACCGGCGGCGCTGGATTTTATAGTCAGGGCACCATCACGCCATTTCAGGCAACAGCTAATGCCGATTTCTACGCGCAAACGAGCGACCTCGATCTTACTGCGGGATTTCATGTTGGCTTTTCCGATCCATCGACAGAATCTCTCTCGCTCGGCCTTCGATTTGCGATCAAGCAATCGGAAGATGGAATATCAGGTTTTTTTGCAGACGCAGGATTACTTTTCATTGACAATGGCAGGGATACCCAAGGTTTTGAGACCGGCTTTCGGGCTGCGCTCGCAGCACGAAATGGACCGATCGAACTTCGGTTCGCCACGGAGCTTCGGAAAATTACTTTTGACGGTCAGCCGTTCGAAGCATGGGGCGGCATCGAACTTGGTTTCGTGATAAATCTTCTTCGTGAAGATATTGCGCCGCCAACACCGAAAGATTCCCTGAAAGCCGAGTTGCGATATATCGCAACAACGGCAGAATTGGAAGAACTGGAGCAAACCTCCTCAAGCGCGGAGATCGACCGGTGGCTCGACAAATTTTGGCAAGTGCGAAACGTGACCGGCTCTGTGAAAAACGATGCACGGATCGAATACATGAATCGTGTTCAATTCGTGAACGAGAAGTATGGAACGCCGCGAATGATGGGCGTTAATACCGATCAGGGGAGGGTCTATCTGCTGTATGGAAAACCCGATCGCATCGAACGAACGAATTCGACGTTCTATGGGTCAGACCAAAAGTATGAACTCTGGGTCGATCAGGATCGCGTGAAAGGAAACAGTTCGGGACTTTTCCTCTTTGTCTGGTCGCAGATTATCACGGCGCGAGGCACTTACGAAGGACATGGAGAGTTTCGGGAAATCTATTCGAATGTCGCCGGTGAACCATCGGAGGGAATACCGACCGATCTTCCACTCTCGATGCAAGAGTATATTGAAGGATTTAGATAGTAAATTATAGATGGCTACATTACGTGAGATCAAGCGCCGCATTGCCGGCGTGCGTTCGACAGCTAAGATCACGCAGGCGATGAAAATGGTCGCGGCAGCAAAACTGCGGCGCGCGCAGGATTCGATCAACGCCGCGCGGCCCTATGCGCGCGCGCTCGAAGGACTGCTGAAAGATCTGCTTCAATCCGCCTCGCTCGAATCCGCACAATCCCCTCTTCTGATTGGCCGCCCCCAGGACGAAAAAGAGCGCGTGGTGCTCGTCGTCGTTACCAGCGATCGTGGGCTTGCCGGAGCATTTAATTCCAATCTATTAAAGTTCACCGAAGCAAGAATTCGCGATCAATTCGCCTTACATAAGAGTTCCGGTAGGATTTCCATTGTTCCAATCGGGCGCAAAGCTACCGAGTATTTTACAAAACGAGGATATTCTGTCGCCGGGAAATATCCCGGAATCTTTTCAAAACTGGAGTTCGATACCGCTCGAACGATCACCCTTTTTCTAACGAGCCTTTACAATCGCGGCGAAGCAGACCGCGTTGAAATTATCTTCAACGAATTCCGCTCTGTTGTTTCGCAAAAGCCATCTGCAGAGCGGCTTCTTCCAGTGCTCGATCCTTCGGGCTTCGTCGAAGGCCACAAAACGGAGCGCGATTATATTTACGAGCCGGATCCCATTTCCATTCTGAACGTGCTCGTTCCCCGACATCTCGAAACGATGCTATGGCGTTCGATGCTGGAATCCAATGCCGCAGAACAAGGCGCACGCATGACCGCGATGGACTCCGCAACCCGCAACGCGAAGGATCTCGCTGCTGCGCTCCAACTCTCTTTCAACAAAGCGCGCCAGGCAGCGATCACGAAAGAGATCTTGGAGATCGTTGGCGGAGCGGAAGCGTTGGCGAAGGGATAAGACCTAAGACCATTACACTGCTCCATTAAGATTCGGATCAAGACGGAAGGCACAAGAGTTACAGTTTTATGGTTGGATAATGAGAATATTATGATCCAGGAATACATGAAAGCTGCAATGCGGCACGCCAAGTACGAAGTCTTACCAGAAGATCAATCTTACTATGCAGAAATCCCCGAATGCAATGGAGTGTGGGCCAATGCCGACAATTGGGAGGATTGCCGTCAGGAGTTGCAGGAAGTTCTCGAAGAATGGATCTTTCTTCGACTTCGCAAGGATCTTCCCATTCCGGAAATTGATGGAGTAACGCTCGAGTTACATGAGGTTGTATAATGCCTCGATTTGGCGCGATCCGCCGAGATGATTTAATTCGTTCCCTGCGCCACGCTGGCTTTATCGGTCCGGAAGCTGGTGGAAAGCATCCGATCATGACGAAAGGGAGCCTTACCATTCATATTCCCAATGCTCATCGAGGGGACATTGATATTACGCTGCTCAAAAGGATATTGCGTCAGGCCGGTCTTACACGAGAGGAATGGGAACATCTCTAATCATTAAGTGTCCTTGAGCGCAATTCAACAATATCATCGAATACAAACATCTATCCATTCCGTCAGCTTACGTATTGGCCGAAAGCCGGATGTACTGCTTCTTCCTGTCTCAAAAACTCAATCCATAGAAGCGATCAAAGCGTTTTACGACTTGGGATTCCGCGATTTCGGCGAAAGCCGGGTACAGGAACTTCTGAAAAAACGCGATGAACTACCCTCCGACATTCGCTGGCATTTTATCGGCCATCTTCAATCGAATAAAGCGCGGCAGATCGCTCCTTTTATAGAATGGATTCATTCTATTGATTCGATCGAGACGGCCTTGGAACTATCACGTCGAGCCAAACAGGATCGTAGGATCATCAACATTCTTGCGGAAGTCAATATCAGTGCAGAACCTCAAAAGAATGGTGTTGAACCGGAAGATGCTTTATCCCTTGTCGAATCGATTCAAAAAGAATGTACCAATTTATCCTTAAGAGGATTAATGGGCATGGCTTCTGAAGAAGAGGATATAGAACGAACTCGCCCTCAATTTCGAAAGCTACGTGAGCTTCGAGATACCATCCGGGAACGCCATCCCGAGCTTACGAGCTTTACAGAGCTATCCATGGGCATGTCAAATGATTTTGAAATTGCTATTGAAGAAGGTGCGACGATCGTCCGCATTGGCAGTGCATTATTTGGGGAACGGGAATAATGACAAAAACTCGCGCTCTAAGAAATCGCACCGTTTCTCTCAATGAAATCGAGATCGAGCACTACAAATCAAAGCTGCTTAATCTTGATACTCCGACAGGTATCGAAACAATAAAGGATAAAACGATTCACGGTGACATCCTGAAAGTTGCTAAATATCTTCCACCGTCATTCGTTGATCTTCTCATTCTCGACCCCCCCTACAACATTAGTAAGATATTTCATTCGAATTCATTTTCTCAAAAGTCAGTTAAAGATTATAGTCAATGGTTTAAAAAATGGCTCGTTGCTCTGCTCCCGTCATTGAAGCAGAATGCATCTATTTACGTGTGCGCCGATTGGCAAACTTCCACAGCAATCCATTCCGTCCTCGAAAAATATACGATCATTCAAAACAGAATCACATGGGGTAGAGAAAAAGGACGCGGAGCAAAGGCCAATTGGAAAAATAGCATGGAGGATATTTGGTTTTGTACGATGTCAGACAATTATTATTTTGATGTCGATGCTGTGAAAATTCGTCGCAAAGTGATCGCGCCATACAAAACGAATGGTCAACCGAAAGACTGGACAGAAACCGCCGATGGAAACCATCGCATAACACATCCCAGTAATTTTTGGGAGGATATTACAGTTCCCTTCTGGTCCATGCCAGAAAATACGGATCACCCCACTCAAAAGCCGGAAAAACTTATTGCAAAGCTCATTCTTGCAAGCTCAGCCCCGGGAGCCATTGTGTTCGATCCTTCTTGCGGCTCTGGTACCACTTCCGTCGTGGCGAAAAAACTTGGTCGGCATTATGTAGGTGTGGAGATGGATGAGATGTATGCGTGCCTGACTGAGAAACGATTGGAGCACGCAAACGATGATACGCGCATTCAGGGATTTTCCGATGGCGTATTTTGGGAGCGGAATTCTGTACCAAAGTAGAAGAATCGCATTTCCCAAAAGTGCTGTTATAGTTTTTTTAAGCCATCAACCATTATGCCAGACCGATTAAGCGCCCTCGACATCAAGAAAAAAGTATTTTCGCAAAAAATGCGCGGAGAAGATCCCGATGAAGTACGCGCATTTCTCGATCTCGCTGCGGCAGAAGTGGAACTGCTAACAGTCGAGAAAATCGACGCGGAGAATCGCCTTGCCAGCACTACGGAGCGTCTGGATTATTATGTATCGCTCGAACAGATGATCGAAAAAACGCTTGCCGCTGCCCAGCAAACGGTTGTTAAAATGGAGGAACAAGCCAAGCGAGAAGCTGAACTCATCCTCCGCGAAGCTGCGCTCGAACGCGAGCGAACAGTCAGCGAAACCCGAGTGGAGTTAGACCGCATTCAATCCGATCTCCTCCGCGCACGAAGTGAATACCAGAGCATGGTCTCCCGAATGCGATCGACAATGGTAGGATTCGATTCGTTTATGCGATCGCTTGAGCAAGAAGGAAATGTCTGAACCGGGATTTATGGGATGCATAGGATTTTTGAGGATAATCGTACACCGGAATTCATCTCATTAATCCCATGCATCCCATAAATCCCGGTTCAGATATGATCAGTGTCATCATCATCACACGTAATCGCGTTGCCTACCTAAAGGAATGCGTCGATTCGATCTTGATGCAGGATCATCCAGACTTCGAGATCCTCATCGGCGACAATGGCTCTACGGATGGGACTATCGAATATCTTCAAGAACTTTCTCGAAATGAGCCACAAGTAAGTGCAACATTTAATGCTGAAAATCTCGGCTCGTGTTTGGGCAGAAATTTATTGCTCCAGCAAGCAAAAGGGGAACTCTGGTTTATCATCGATGACGACGCGACCCTTCAATTCAAGGACGATCTGCGAAAGGCCGCATTAGAATTTGATAAACATCCGAAAGCCGGAGCCATCGGATTTACCGTTGTAAACGCGAACGATCCAAAGACGCTGAATTTGTGGATGTATCAAGCTAAGCCGGAGTTAGCGCGAAATAAAGAATTCCGCTCGGCACAATTTGCCAGCTGCGCGGTATGCTTTCGGCGTGAGGCTATGCAAGATGCGAAATTTGCAACGGGAGAATACTTCGTCAACTCGTTCTTTTATAGTTGGGATGAATTCCCGATCGCGTGGCGCTTGCTCGAAACCGGATGGGAATGCTGGTACTCCCCTTCAATTGCTGTTCGGCATTATGGCTCTGCAACCATAGATACACCAACCGCACACAGGGTGAATCTCGATGCAAAAAGCGTAGGCCAATTTGCCGGATTAATCCTCCCATTTCCCTACGGATGGTGGAAATATGTTATCCATCTCAGCCTTTGGATGCTAAAGCGTGCATGGCGAACAAATACGATAAGCGCCTGCCTCTCTGGATTTTTGCAGGGCGTCCCCGCGTTCTTCTCCGAACGCCGAAAGCATATTAAGGTTAGACCTACGACAGTGAAGGCATTTATTGCCCTTGTCGAAGCCGAACGATCAGTTAAGAGTTAGGAATGAAGAGGTAAGAGTAATAGGCTCTTTCCTCTACTCGTAACTCTTAATTCTTAACTCAAAACTAAGCAATTGTATCCAGAACTCAGAACATCCGTTTCCCCTGACGAGCGCGAGCATCTCGTGCTCGAATCGTGGAAGGAAAAGAATATTTTTCGCCGCTCTGTTGAGGAGCGCGATGCGGAGCATGTTTTTTCGTTTTATGAAGGACCGCCGACGGTCAATGGCACGCCGGGAATTCACCATGTTTTTTCGCGTACGATTAAGGATGCCATCTGCCGATACAAAACGATGTCCGGTTTTCGCGTCGAGCGTAAAGCTGGATGGGACACGCACGGCCTTCCCGTTGAGATCGCAATTGAAAAGGAACTTGGATTTCGCCACAAGAACGAGATCGTCGAGTACGGCGTCGGGAAGTTTAACGAGAAATGCAAGGAGCTGGTCTATAGCAACATCAGCCGCGATGCCGGCTGGCGCGAGCTGACCGAGCGCATGGGATATTGGGTCAATATGGATGACCCCTACATCACCTGCACGAACGAATACGTGGAATCCGTATGGTGGGCGATCAAGAAGTTCCACGATGCGGGACTGATCTACAAAGGCTTTAAAATTCAGCCCTATTGCCCACGCTGCGAGACGGCGCTTTCCTCGCATGAAGTATCTTTAGGTTACGATACTGCGAAAGATCCCAGTGTATATGTAAAATTCCGACGCAAGAATGTTCCCGAAGAAGAATTTTTCCTGGCATGGACCACTACGCCGTGGACGCTGCTTGCGAATGTAGCATTGGCAGTGCATCCCGATGTAGAATATGTTACGGTCATCAATAAACGAAAGGACAAGACCGAGCGATTAGTGCTCGCCAAAGCGTTGATCGGCAAGCTTGAGGGAGAAACGGAAATTGTCGCTCGCACACTTGGGAAAGATTTGGCAGGACAGCGATATGAACCCTTGTTTGATTATCTAGCCAAATCTGCAACTCCCGTTTTTGATAGGAAGAAATTAGAACAAGCATATAAGATCGTTGTCGATACTTATGTTTCTACCGAAGATGGGACTGGAATAGTTCACCAGGCGCCCGCTTTTGGTGAGGATGATTATCGCGTAGCGCAACGCGAGGGTCTTCCGCTCGCCATCACAGTTTCGAGTAATGGAGAGATAAATCTCGATTCCCCATACAAAGGAAAGTTCTTCAAAGAGGCTGACCCCAGTATCATGGAAGAACTTAAAAGTAAAGGCTTGCTCTATCGCCGCGAGACAATAGAGCACACCTACCCTTTCTGCTGGCGATGTGATACTCCCCTGCTCTATTATGCCCGCGATTCCTGGTACATCCGCGTAACGGAATACAAGCAAAAGTTGATCGAGCAAAACCAAACAATTAACTGGCAGCCACCGGAAATACGGGATGGCAGATTTGGCAATTGGTTGGAAGAATTAAAAGACTGGGGAATTTCTCGTGAACGGTTTTGGGGAACCCCATTGCCCATCTGGGTGTGCGAAAAATGCAACGCTCAGAAGTGTGTTGGCTCGTTTGCCGAATTTGCAA
>Ga0207088_1102_pt1 | contig 16759 bp, 17 predicted proteins | sample Alteio_BWMinHeat_52_FD_153564 | JGI IMG/M metagenome (GOLD analysis project Ga0207088, IMG submission 153564) | Enriched cells from forest soil in Barre Woods Harvard Forest LTER site, Petersham, Massachusetts, United States -... | ecosystem: Environmental > Terrestrial > Soil > Temperate forest >... | reverse complement strand
GTATGTGTGATCGAAACGGTGGAATCTTGTTGTGGTGAAGAAAAAACGATTGTGCGCGGCGCAATGACCATGTGTTCCTGAACTGCCGGAGCTACGGAACATCCGGAAAGCAGCGCTAACATACAGGAAGTAAGCAGATATTTCATTCTGCTTGATCCTCCCTTGTTCTTGCCGAACGGACGACCGCATTCGCATCCACCGTATCGAAAAAGCGAGCAGGCCGACGTTTGGAGCGTTTCTTACGCTTGGTCTGCTTTACATAGTACAGTCCCTGATTGAGGGCTAATGTGAGAAGAAACGGAACCCCGAAGGATGCGATCGTAAGCCAGATCGCGCTCGTATCGTCGGGCGTGAACTTTTTCAGAAAGAACGAATGGGATATGACGGTCAGAAGAAGCCCGCCCACAAGCGAGAAAGCCCAGAAGTATGGCTTATAATAGTGCTGGTAGTAAAACAGCCCACAGATGATCCCAAAAAAAAGGCCAATGATCGCCGCGCTTACATCTTCGGGTAAGCTGAATTCTTTTCCGGGCGCAAGCAAGAATGCGATCATGCCCGACCCATGTATAGCAACGACATATCTACCATTAAAGCCTATCCCCGTGAAATCTGTTCCGCTTCACGGGCACCCTGCTCACCAATAAACACTTCTCGAACGGATTCCTCACGTGAAGCCGAAAGCCTCGGGAGCTTTCGGACAAACAGAAATGCCGGAACCCCAAAGCATAACAGCAGCGCGGCATTGAACCGGAATGCATCCGCCACGCCGAATTGCGAGGCAACCCAACCAGCGAGGAGACTTCCGAACGGGAACAATCCGGCGAACGATAGCGAATAAATACTCATCACGCGGCCGCGAAGTTCATCCGGTGCTCGCCGCTGAAGTGTTGTATTCGCGGTAATGAAGAATGTGATAAGTCCCCATCCAATAAGAATGAGAAGGACGGCTGCCGCCGCAAGCGTATGCGCGAACGAAAGTCCCAGCAATCCCAAAATAAAAACTCCCAGTCCCACAAAAAGCATTTTGCGAGCATCGAGCCGACCTGCAAGCGCAGCCTGCGAAAGCGCCGCAAGCAGCGCGCCCACGCCATTGGCCGAGAGCAGCGCACTGAACGTCGAAGCGCCACCATGCAGCAAATGCCCGGCAACTACGGGAAGGTTAACCGTATAGCTCCATCCAAACAGCGTCATGCCAATGACGAGGAACATCAGCGAGCGAAGCTGAGGAACAGAATAGAGATACCGAATTCCTTCCGTCATTGCGCCCACGCGCGAACCTTCGCGCGATCGTGCCGGAACTTGAGGCCGGTCGAACCGCATCATTAAAAGCCCGACGATGACCGCAATATAAGAGATCCCATTCAGGAAAAAACACATGTCAATCGAGAGCGCATAGATGATATACCCCGCGAACGCCGGACCGATGAGACGCGCGGCATTGAAGATCGCGGAGTTCAGCGCAACGGCATTCGTCACATCCTCTTTGCTTGCCATTTCGACAACAAAGGCTTGCCGCGTTGGAAGATCGAATGCGGTAATAATTCCCAACAATAGATTTGCAGAGCCGATCACAATGATGGTCGCGTTGTGCGTCCAGATCGCAATAGCGAGGAGTATCGCCTGCACGGCAGCGGAAGTTTGCGTGATGACAAGGATCCGCCGCTTGGGATTTTCATCGGCATAGGTACCCGCAAAAATAGAAAGGAAGAGCACCGGAATCGAGCCGAGAAAACTCATGATCCCGAGCATCATCGAATCTTTCGTTAGTGACCATACGAGCCACGCCAGCGCGGTATTTTGCAGCCACGTGCCGACCAGTGAAATGATCTGGCCGAAAAAGAACAGCCGGTAGTTGCGGTGCCTGAGCGAACGGAATGTTCCAGTGAACAAGCTAAAAACCGACCGCTTGATGGCAAGAGGCTGAAGCGTCATTGCATAACAATACGGAAAAAAAGGCGGGTGGATTCATTGATTTCTTCCCGGCTTTAGTGGATCACATTAAATGAATCTTGTTACAAACATGACAATAATGCGTATTTTTGCATAAAAATAATAAGGAGTTCTTTTCATGTATAAAACTTTTTCCGTCATTTTTAGTATAGCGCTGCTTTCAACCATACTCATATCGTGCGGCAAACGTACAGAGCAAGCAGCTACAGATTCGACAAGCAATGTTGGCATCATTCCCGTGCCTCAGCGAGCATATCCCGATGTTTCGCTCAGCATTGTCTCGCCAAAGGAGGGCGAAACGCTGAAAAATGCAGGAGATTCTGTTAAGATCGTCATGCAGGTTTCCGGAACCGAGTTGGGCACGCATACCGATGGCGACAGCACGATGGGTATTGCATATTCCAAGCAAGGGCAGCACATTCACGTCATTGTGGATTCAAAACCCTATATGGCCGACTACAAGAACGGAGAGTCCTTCAACATCGGTGTGCTTACGCCGGGGATGCATACCATCCGTGCTTTCCCATCGTTTTCATGGCATGAAAGCATGAAATCACTTCACGCCTTTGCAACGCGGACTTTTTATATTGGGAATCCTGCGTGTGACACAAGCCAGATGACCAATCTCAACGGCCCGATGCTCACGTATTCCAGACCCAAAGGTACATACGCTACCGGAGAAAATTCCAAAGTATTGCTCGATTTTTATGTATCGAACGCCATGCTCGCGCCCGACCAATATAAAGTCAAGCTTTGGATCGACACGACCGCCATGCCTGACATCGTGAAATGGCAGCCTTATTATATTACTGGCCTTGCAAAGGGAGATCACACCGTTAAAATGCAATTAGTAGCTCCCGATGGAAAGGCAGTGCCTGGAACGTACAACAACCCAAACGGGAAAATTACGATCGAGTAATAGAAACGGGAACGCTTCATCCATTTTTCGCTTATAGTATTTTCTAACATTTGTTTCCTCGTTTTATCCAATTCATGCATAAATCATTCAAACATTCCATCATGCTCGCGGCCGCATTTATCGTGTGTGCCACGACGCTCACTATCACTAATGCCGCCACAATAATGAGCACAAGCTCGAACTACAAACCACCGATCACAGGCACCAAGCTCGACGCCTATACATCCCACCCGAAACGCCATCTTGTCATTGTTACCAAGCAGGGCACGATCAAGCTCCAGCTTTTCGAAAAAATGGCGCCGAACCACGTTGCGAACATCATTAATTTGGCAAAGACGCATTTTTACGATTCTACGTATTTTCATCGCGTCATTCCTGGATTTATGATCCAGGGCGGCGATCCGAATACGAAGGATAATGATTATTCGAATGATGGGCAAGGAAACAATGGCTCGAACAGGATCAATGCCGAATTTAACGCGATCCACCACGAGCGAGGCATCCTTTCGATGGCGAGGACAAATGATCCGAACTCTGCCTCCTGCCAATTTTTCATTTGCGTTGCCGACGCTGGTTATCTCGATCAGAAATATACCGCGTTTGGACAAGTGATCGATGGAATCGACGTCGTAGATAAAATCGTGAATCTTCCTAATGTCTCCGGTCAGCCGGGAGGGACGAATCCCGGAAGAGCTGCAGAAGTATATAAGATGTACGTCGAGGGAGAGTAATTGCTCACGATATTTTTCAAAAAAGGCCGCGAGTGTTCGCGGCCTTTTTATTGCCATTAACTATTTGGCATTATCTCAATCCCACGTGCGTTTTCCAATCTCATAAATCTCAGTCGTGTTAACGGAATTCAGCCACGTATTTGCTTTCGGGATACTCGCGATCATTTTTGTCGCGGGCGGACTGCTCACGAGCAAAATTCTGCGCCCAAAGAATCCGAATCAGTTCAAGCTTGCCTCGTATGAATGCGGCGAGGACCCCATCGGCGGCGCATGGGTGAAGTTCAACATTCGGTATTATGTGGTTGCGCTGATATTTATCTTGTTCGATGTAGAGATCCTTTTTCTATTCCCATGGGCGATCGTGTTTAAACGCATGGGCTGGTTCGCCATAGGAGAGATGTTTACATTCCTTGGAATTTTACTTGTCGGCTATATTTATGTATGGGCGAAAGGCGATCTCGACTGGGCGCGGCCCAAACCTTATGTTGCCAGGCTGAAGGATGTGGTAGTGATGCCATCACGGAACGGCCACAACCTGCCTCAGCCTGAATTAGTTATCTCCGAATAACATGGAAGTTGTTACTAATCCTCGATCAAAGCTCTTGCTGGAACAATACCACTTCATGCTCGCGTGGGTTGATATGTATTTGGACCAATTAACGGATGAGGAACTTCGGTCGGATATCATTCCCGGTAAAAATCACGGCGTTTGGATACTCGGTCATCTTGTTGCAAGCGATGACACGCTTTCGGAATATTTAGGCTATGGACCAACGCTTTTTCCCGAGACACAACGCTATGCACAGGGGCAGCCGATGCTCCCTGTGGATGAATGCAAACCACCAACCGTACTCCGCGATGAATGGAAGCAAGTATGTGCAAAAAATGAAGCGATCTACCAAAAGTTGACAGACGCAGAACTCGATGAACCTCATGCCTTCCTTGAAGGAGATCCCGAAAAAGATTATTTCAAAACAAAACAAGGGGTGATTATCAACTGGTCGCTGCATCAGGTGCATCATGCGGGGCAGCTTGCTCTATTGCTTGCAAAATTTGGAAGGAGATTGGCGTAAATGGGATATTTAGATAAACTCGAACTCTCTGTCCTTCCGAACGATAAGACGGGTGAATCCAACATTATCGTGACAAACCTCGACACGCTCTTCGATTGGTCGCGCCTTTCGAGCTTGTGGCAAATGAGCTTCGGCCTCGCCTGCTGCGCCATTGAGATGATGGCTACGGCCGCCTCGCATTATGACATGATGCGTTTCGGTGTTATCCCGCGGCCGAGTCCCCGCCAATCGGATGTGATCATTATATCGGGAACTGTGACGCTAAAAATGGCCACGCGAATCAAGATGCTTTATGAGCAGATGGCCGATCCGAAGTATGTCATCTCCATGGGTAACTGCTCCAATTGCGGCGGGCCGTATTGGGAATATGGTTACCATGTGCTGAAAGGCGTCGATCGTATCATTCCTGTCGATGTCTATATTCCCGGATGCCCGCCTCGCCCGGAGGCATTGCTCGAAGGTTTGATGAAGCTGCAGGAGATAGTAAGAGAACCGGGATTACGCGGATGATGCGGATTACGCGGATTGATTTTAGGATTATTCAATGATTCCTTCAGATATAGTAGCAGCCATACATTCTTCCTTCGGCGAAGGGATTGGTACATGGCATAAGTCCAATTCCGAGAATGCCTATCAGCGCAGGATGGGTTCGTATCTCGAAGTTGCCGATTCCTCTACCATTCGCGATCTCGCTTTTTTCCTTCGTGACGAGCGGGCGCTTTTCTTCGATAGCTTGCTGCTCATTTCTTCGGTGGACAATGGGAATGGTACACTATCCGTCATCTACCATCTCGAATCGACGAAGCATGGGCATCAACTTACGCTCAAAGCAACGATGCCGGCAGAAAACGCCCACTTGCCTTCCGTAACCGATATATGGCTTCACGCTAACTGGCAGGAACGCGAAGCATGGGATATGATGGGCATTCGTTTCGATGGACACCCAGATCATCGGCGTATCTTATTAGATGACGATTACCCTGGGTTCCCACTTCGAAAAGATTTCAAGGAACCTGATTTTTATCATGGAATGAAAGTTCCGTATTAAATGCTCCGGATTACCGCTATTGCAATGCCAGAAATTCTCGAACGCCACATACTCTCGCACAATCCGCTTCATGCAAGTGCGCCGGTGCACGACCCTGATTTTGTCGAGCGCGGACGCCTGCACACCGAGGAAATGGTGCTGAACATGGGGCCGCAGCATCCCTCCACGCATGGCGTACTGCGTTTGGAGGTGGTGCTGGATGGTGAATTGGTGGTGGATGTCATTCCTCACATTGGTTACCTTCATCGCTGTTTTGAAAAACACGCGGAGCAGTTGACGTACCCCCAGATCATTCCCTACGTTGACCGGATGGATTACATTGCCGCGATGTCTGGCGAGCATGGGTATGTAACGGCTGTCGAGCGGATGATGAATATCGAAGTTCCAGAAAAAGTCGAGTTTATTCGAGTGCTTTTTGCCGAGCTTCAGCGCATTGCGTCGCACCTGATCGCCATTGGAACGTTCGGGATGGATTCCGGAGCGTTCACGCCGTTCCTCTATTGCTTCCGCGACCGCGAGACCATCCTCGAAATGTTCGAGAAGACCAGCGGCGCACGATTCCTCTATAATTATATGTGGGTTGGCGGACTTTCGCACGATCTGCACGCCGATGTCCTCCCCATGTGCCGCGAATTCCTAAAAACTTCCCGTGCAACGCATAAGGAGATCAACGATCTGCTTACGTTCAATCATATTTTTCGCCAGCGCACCGCCGGTATTGGCGTGCTCGATGCTGAGGTTGCAATTAACGGCGGCGCGTCCGGACCGATGCTGCGCGCGTGTGGCGTGAAATGGGATGTCCGCAAGAACGATCCCTATTCTATCTATGACCGCTTCGATTTCGAAGTCGCTGTCGGCTCAGATAAGCTCGCCACGCTCGGCGATTCCTTCAACCGGAATTGGGTACGTATGGTGGAGTGGGAACAATCGCTCAACATCATCGAACAGATATTAGAGCAATATCCAATGAATGATCTGACGGATGTTCAGTCCGCCATTCCTAAGCGACTGAAGCCACCGGAAGGCGAGATATTTTCCCGCACCGAAACGCCGCGTGGAGAACTTGGTTATTATATCGTCTCGAAAGGAGATGTAAAACCGTGGCGCGTGAAAGTCCGCTCGCCTGCATTTTCAAATCTCAGTTTACTGCCGCTTATCTCACGCGGGTATCTCATCGCCGATCTTATCGTGATCCTCGGCTCGATCGATATTGTGCTGGGGGAAGTGGATAGGTAATGGCATCTCGCTACAAAACTGCACTTGGCGAAGAAGGCGAGTTTGAGCCCGGCTCGCGAGGCCGTGTTCTTAAAAATTTATTGGGAATTATTTCGAAGCGAGAAATGGATCGGGTTGAGGATGAAGCCATGCTTCAATGTTCAGAATATTTTGCAAATAACATAAGCACAAAGACGATATTCAGCGTCGAACTTATATTCGAAATTCATCGATGTATTTTTGGAAAAATTTATTCCTGGGCAGGAGAACTCCGAACCGTCAATCTCACCAAGGGAGATTTCACATGGCCGCCACCACAACATATTAGCAACGCATTAAAAGAATTCGGGCAGACTAAACTGCGACGTCTGACTCCGGTTTCTCCAGAAGCACCTGAGAATATTCCACGTGCATTAGCGGAAGTGCATGCCGATTTATTGATCATACATCCCTTTCGAGATGGCAATGGTCGCGTTGCCAGAATGGTAGCAAACCTGATGGCGTTACAAGCCTCACACATACCGCCAAATTATGGGTTCTCAGGGAAAGGATCTCAAAAAAATAAACTACGGTATCTCAACGCGGTCAGACAAGGTTATGTCGAGAACTACGATCCATTGACACGTTTTTTCAGAGATGCTTTCGAGCGACGGGATTTGTGAGAAGATTTAAAAATATCCGGCACGGGTGGTCTCTTAAGTCCACGAGCGCCTTCGAACACACTCGATTCATATGCCAAAAAAGCGAATATCTTTCGGCGCTCATCCTTATCCCGCAGATACGGATTTGCTTCGATCAGCGGAATGCCCTTGTTCTTGTCAACCATGATATTAGTTAACGGCACTCTGGATGCAGTAGTTCGCTTCGGGGATTAGCTAACTTCTGACTTTGTTCCTTTATCAAATGATAGACGAGATCGACGATGAAGCCCTCGAAGCGGCCCGAATGGAATTGCGCGGCGAAGTGAACGCGCCGATGGAATTCACGTTCGCTTGCACCGTTGAGGAACTTCCAAAAAATTGCGAACGTGGGAAGATTGTTATGATCGACGACCAGGAGATCGCGATATTTAACATTGATGGCGTGATCTATGCCACCTCGAATATCTGCCCTCACGAGATCGCGCCGGTGCTGGCAACGGGAGCGATCGATTGCGCGGCCCGAACCATCACTTGCCCGCTGCATAACTGGATATTCGATATTCCGTCCGGCAAGCTTATCACAGACCAGCTTTCCGGCTCAAGCGGAAGCATTCCCGTCTATGACGTGAAGCTGGCCGATGGCGAGGTGTGGGTGAGGGAAAAGCCCATTTGAAAAATGCCCTTTTTGAGCTAAATTGACCACCCCTGCAATATTTCTTAATTTATTTTTGTAACCCAAGCGACCTGGTGCGTTCTTGTTCATATGAAGAACTTCTTAGCTTTCGTTATTTTGTTGATTTCACTTATCCCACTGACAGGTGAAGCCCAATGGACGCGGACTTCTTTGCCCGATTTTGGAGATATTCAAACGCTCACAATCCTCGGCGGTAATATTCTTGCCATCGACATTGGGGGAGTAATTTACCGATCAAGCGACAGCGGAGCGAGTTGGACAAAGCAGCTTGGTTCTCGCACCAGAACTACATTTTGTAATTTCGCCACCATTGATGGACAGATATTTGCCCCGCTTTATGGATCTGGAATTTTTGTTTCCTTCGATAGTGGCGTAAATTGGACCCTACAGAATTCGAGCTTCCCGATAACGACTACGGTTGCTCTTGCTACATCTGGACCCTATCTTTTCGCAGGAACTTCGTACGATGACCAAGATGGAATTTATCATAGTGCTGTCTATCGATCAATCGATAGCGGTATAAGCTGGACTCCCGTAAGCTCAGGATTAGATACGAGTGGTCCACTATACGCACTCCAAGTAATAGATACTAATCTTTTTGCATCTAATAATGGAGTATATCGATCAACAGACAATGGAAAAAGCTGGATTTCTGTGACCAAGCATAACGCCTTCTCTTTTGCTGTAATTAGCTCTTCTCTTTTTTTAGGAACAAGTGATAGTGGCATTTTTCGCTCAACAGATAATGGAGACCACTGGATTGCAGTCAGTAACGGACTTCCTGGAAATTATACCGATGTTTGGAATTTTGCAGTGTTAGATACGCTATTGTTTGCAGCGACTCTTTCTGGTGGTCCGACTGGGAATGTTTTCCTATCAACGGATTTTGGGGCCCATTGGATCAATGAAGATTCGGGCTTAGCTGCAAATGATGTTAAATCAGTAGCTGTAAATCACGCGTTCGTATTTGCAGGCACAGGTAACTCTGGGCTGTGGCGTCGCCCTCTTTCTGATTTCTTCGCCCCATCGTCTGTGTCCTTCCCACAAATTGCTGGACATTCTATTCAAATATCTCAATCCGGCGACCATCTCTTCGCGAATGATGAAGGATTGCCGATCGAAATACGCACCTCAAATATCCTCGGCGCAGAAGTGCTTTCACAGCAAGCTTCGGGAGCACTGGATGTCGATCTCTCGGCGCTTCCGGCGGGTGTGTATTTTGCAGTGATCGAGGCTGGGAACGATAGACAAGTGAAGCGCATTGCGGTAGTCCATTAGGACCCTGCATGACACGCGCTGAACTTACCAGACAGATCAAAGAAAAAGCAACCCAGATCGGCTTTACCAAAGCCGGGGTAACTTCCGCCGCGCCATTCGAGGAAACGGCCAACCAATTTGAAGCATGGGTGGCAAGCGGCGCGCATGGCGTGATGAAATGGCTGGAACGCGACCACCACAAGCGGCGCGATGTGCAGAATATCCTTCCCGAAGCGAAAAGCATTCTCTCTCTGGCGCTCAATTACTACACCGCCAATGACGCAAAGGACAACAGGGACCTAAAAATATCGCGGTACGCTTGGGGAACGGATTATCATGAAATTATCCCCCCGATGCTGCGGAAGTTGCTTGCGGAAATTCAGAAGCTTGTTCCAAATGCAGAGGGACGATACTATACCGATACCGGTCCACTGCTCGAAAAACCTATCGCCGCACGCGCGGGCATTGGCTGGCAGGGGAAGCATACGAATATCATTACGCGCGAAGTTGGCTCGTGGGTGTTTCTCGCGGAGATCATTCTAAATATCGAGCTGGAACCCGACGCGCCCGCCGAAGATATGTGCGGCACCTGCACCCGCTGCCTCGATGCCTGCCCAACGGATGCGCTCAAGCCGTATGAGATCGATGCAACACGCTGCATTTCCCATCTCACCATCGAGCTAAAGCCGGAGCATAAGATTCCCAATGAGCTTGCTTCTAAAATGGAAGGCTGGCTCTATGGCTGCGATATTTGTCAGGATGTGTGCCCCTGGAACCGGTTTGCAGAGCCAACGCACATCGCGGAGTTCGCTCCGAGAGAGGAAAATCTACTTCTCACAAAGGACGCAATCGGGCAGATGGATCAGGAAGAATTTTCGCGGCGCTTTCAAAAATCTCCGGTGAAGCGGACGAAGCTGGCGGGGTTAAAACGTAACGTAAACTCGGATTTAGTGTCAAGACCATAGATCGAACCGAATTGTCATTCCCGCGAACGCGGGAATGACACGACAATTCACACCCAATTTCAAATTGAGCCGCTACTTAATGGGACTTACTTTTCTTTCGAAAGCAACCGTTTCGCTTTCTCCATCTCACGCGATTTATCTTTCGTCATTTTTGGGAATTCGAGTTGCAAAGATTTCAGCGTACTGACAAGAACATCCGCAACCGCAATGCGCGTGTACCATTTGTGATCGGAAGGAATAACGTACCATGGAGCGTACTCCGTGCTGGTATGGCGCAGCATTTCTTCGTAAGCCGACATATAATCCTTCCAGAAGGTGCGTTCATACACGTCGGCGGTGCTGATCTTGTAATTTTTGTCTTGTTCATCAATGCGCGCGAGCAGGCGTTTACGTTGCTCTTCTTTTGAAATGGCAAGATGGAACTTCACGATGCGAATGCCATTGCGAGTAAGATATTTTTCGATGGCGTTGATGTCTTCATAGCGATCTTTCCAAATATCTTTCTTTCGCGCGGATCTTGGGAGCTTTTCGTTGGCAAGAAGTTCGGGATGGACGCGGACGGTCAGCAGTTCCTCGTAATACGAACGATTGAAAATGCCGATGCGTCCTCGTCCGGGAAGAACTTTCATCGCTCGCCACATGAAATCGTGATCTAACTCCTCGGCACTCGGCACACGAAAATTATGAACTTCCACACCCTGCGGATTTACGCCGGTCAGCACATGCTTGATCGCGCTATCCTTCCCAGCGGTATCCATCGCCTGAAAAATGACAAGGAGCGAATATTGATCCTGCACAAAGAGCATGGATTGCAGCTTCGAGAGTTCTTCGATGTCGCTTACGAGCTTTTTCTCTGCGCCCGCTTTGCTGCGAACACCTGGTGTCTTCGCCGGATCGAACGAGCTTAATGAAAAATCGCTGCCGGGTTCTATGTGGAAATGATCGAGTGGCATCGTGTTACTATGATGAATTATCTTTTCACGATACTCGTTCCCGGAACAAACTTATGTAACATTCCGATACCTATGAAATCAGTGATCTTTTTTGTAACTATTCAATTATCGATACTTGGTTTGGCAGAGTCGGCTTCTGCTCAATATCCGATCCTGGATTTTGGGCAAGTAGCCGTGGGGCAGTTCCACGATGACAGTATTCCAGTGTCTAACCCCGAAATGGATACCCAAATTTACTTTGGGCTGGTACTTCCACCGCCATTTTATTGGCTGGATCATGATAGTGTGAGAGTCAACCCGCTCGATTCTAATGAATTTCATTTTAGATTTGAGCCAACAGTTGCCGGACGCGATTCCTTAGTCGTGTTTGCTGTTCCCGGCAAACCAGTCCTGTTTATCGGTACCGGTGTTGCCTCTTCCGTTGACGATCCATCCGAATCGGCACCATCCCTTCATTTCATAAGCTATCCAAACCCAGCTTCATCCTCGCTGACAATCTCCTATGATCTTCTTCAATCCGGAAGAGCAGTTCTAACACTATATGATATGAGCGGGAATGAAATAGCAACGCTTGCCGATGAGCATGAAGCGAGTGGCAAGCAGGTTCATACAATTCGACCGGAAGAATTCCCGTCCGGCCATTATCTTTGCAGATTGCATGCGGTAAATGCAAACGGCGAGACGACGGTAACGTCCTGCAAGGTTACGATCGAACACTAAGTAAACCTTGTGGATCATACGGCAACTCCCGAGTTACGTCGTATTTTTGTATTATGCCTCTCGAACGAACTCGCTACCCAGTAATCTCAGACGATCTCGATCAGCTTTGCGTAAACACGATCCGCTTTTTGGCCGTCGATGCGGTCCAGAAGGCCAACAGTGGGCATCCAGGCGCGCCGATGGGCCTTGCGCCCATCGCGTACGTGCTTTGGACAAGGCATCTCCGCTTCGATCCCCACGATCCACATTGGTTCAATCGCGACCGTTTTATGCTCTCGAACGGCCACGCCTCGATGCTGCACTATGCGCTCTTGCATCTGGCGGGTTATGATCTTTCGCTCGATGACCTCAAGCAATTCCGGCAGTTCGGTTCGAAAACTCCGGGACATCCGGAGCGAGGACACACACCAGGAATCGAAGTAACAACTGGGCCGCTTGGACAGGGATTTGGGAACGCTGTCGGTATGGCAATAGCCGAACAATTTCTTTCAAGCACGTTTAATAAAAAGAAGCATGATGTAGTCGATCATCATACTTATGTTATTCTCGGCGATGGGTGTATGGAGGAAGGCATTACGAGTGAGGCCGCATCGCTTGCGGGGCATCTGGAGCTTGGGAAGCTTATTGCATTCTATGATGATAATGGGATTTCGATAGATGGATCAACCACCATCACCTTTACGGAAGATGTAAGCAAGCGCTTCGAGGCATATCATTGGCATGTTGTCGATGTGGCCGATCCGAACGATCTCGATGCGGTCGATCACGCGATCCGCGTGGCGAAATCGGTGATTGATAAACCCTCGCTCATTGTGTGTCACACGCATATTGGATATGGAAGCCCGAACAAGCAAGATAGCCCAAAGGCGCATGGGAACCCTCTTGGGAAAGATGAAGTCATTCTGACAAAGCAACATCTTGGCTGGCCACTGGAACCGGATTTTTATATTCCCGATGGCGTATTGGATGTTTTTCTCGAAGCTGGGGAACGCGGCACAAAATCACATTCGGATTGGGATAAAGAATTCTCTCTTTACCAAAAAGAGAACCCGAAAGACGGTATTGCACTCGAGCAAGCGATCAAACGTGAACTTCCGGCTGGCTGGGACGCAAATCTACCTATCTATAAACCCTCCGATGGCCCTGTTGCCACACGCACGACCGGCGGCAAGGTGATGAACATCATTGCAGAAAAAATCCCGACGCTGATGAGCGGCTCTGCCGACCTGAACGAATCAACCTTCACAAAATTGGAAGCGTCGGAGGATTTCGAGCCGAGCCAACTTAAACATGGTTCCTATGCAGGGCGAACTATCAATTTCGGTATCCGCGAACATGCGATGGGCGCGATCGTGAACGGTATGGCGGCACATGGCGGCGTGTGTCCGACCGGTTCGACGTTCTTCTGTTTCAGCGATTACATGCGGCCATCGGTTCGGTTGAGTGCGTTGATGAACATTCCCTCCATCTTCGTCTGGACGCACGATAGCGTCGCGCTCGGTGAGGATGGCCCCACGCATCAGCCGATCGAGCACCTTGCATCCCTTCGGGCAATGCCGAATTTCACGATCATTCGGCCTGCCGACGCGAATGAAACGGTCGAAGCGTGGCGATGCGCCATGAAGATGCAAGGGCCAGTTGGCATCGTGCTGACGCGGCAAAAACTTCCAGTGATCGATCAAGAGAAATATGCTTCCGCTCGTGCGCTCACAAAGGGTGCGTATATTTTATCCGACGCGATGAGCGCGCCGGAAATAATTCTTATTGCGACCGGCTCGGAAGTATCGCTCGCGCTTGCGGCACAGATTGCATTAGAACAAAAGGGCATGATGACGCGCGTGGTCTCGATGCCCTGCTGGGAGTTCTTTGCAGCGCAGCCGGAACATTATCGCAATCTGGTGCTGCCGCCGGATGTGACGTGCCGGCTTTCTATAGAACTCGGAACGTCGTTCGGCTGGGAGAAATGGGTTGGGCCGCAGGGCGCCTCTCTTTCGGTCGATCATTTCGGCACATCCGCGCCAGGCGAGAAGATCTTAGAGGCATTCGGATTCACGGTTCCGAAGATCGTTCAAGTTGCGGAACGATTGTTACATCACCCCGAGATGGCCAGAGAAGAGATCCGCACACTTCAACAGCAATAATAACCCTATCGAATGCTGCGCGAGAACGTATTCAACCGAACGATCGAGTTGGTGAGCGAGCATTATGTCTTTCCGGATGTAGCTCAAAGCGTCGTGGAACGCCTCCGCTCCCAGAGGGATGTGTATGCTGCCGTAAAGACCGATCACCAATTTACAGCAGCACTGACGCGCGATATGTTCGATGTTTCGAAGGACGTTCATCTTACACTTACTGTGAAGCAAAAATCGCCTCGTCCTGAAGATACACCGCCCGTTGCGGCCTCGCGGTTTTTGGCTGATGGAATTAATATTATTGCGATCTCCCGCTTTCCATCCGTTCATGCGCAGAACGGCGAAATGGCGATCCACGAGATCGATCAGGCATTCCTGCTTGCCGAACGCGCGCGAGGACTTATTATCGATGTCCGGAAAAATTTCGGCGGCGATGGAACGAGCGTGGCTCTCGCGACGAGCTATCTGCTGCCGTCAGAACCTTTGCGTTTGCTTGCGATCTATCGTTATCGCGGGAACATACCGTCGTCCGAAAGTTGGACGTGGAAAAAACTTCCGCATGAAGTGAACGGCGCTTACCGTCCGCTTGCCGATAAACCGATCTGCGTACTCGTCAGCAAAGATACGTTTTCCGCAGCGGAGGAATTTGCCTATAACCTTCAGCAAATGAGGCGCGCGACGATCATCGGCGAAAGAACGCGCGGCGGGGCACATCCCTCGAAGCGGCATCTGATCGACGGGATGTTTCTGCTTTCGCTCCCATTCGCCGAAACGATCAACCCGATCTCGATGGGCAATTGGGAAGGGATGGGCATCATTCCAGACCTCGAATGTCCACGCAAGGATGCGGTGAAGGTGGCCATGGGATTCCTTGCTAAAGGAGCTGGGATCTGATGACGGCAGTGAAATAGGGTTTTCATAAAGAATAGTAGTAAAGCGTAGTATTTACAAGCCCCCACTGGGAAACGATTTTGTGGGAAAAGTTCTTACGGTATATGCCCCCGAATAGTTTGCCGGATGCTTGCCGGCCTTTTGCTCTTTTTAAGCGTGAGACACCATCGCATACTTGCGACGCTTTTTACGGCCATTGTTCTTATGAGCATTGGCCTTCCCGCTCGCGCTCAATTTATGGATCTGCGGTCGCCGTTCGAGCGGTTCAGTGATTTTCGCGTTACGGTCGGCTGGGGCGCCTCGACGCCACCGAACTCGCAGTGGAACGATTATACACACTCGACGGCCTCTGCCGTGAATAAGCAGATCAATTTTAATCAATATGTCACGTTCGATTATGGGCAGTTTCGTGTGGGTCTGCTCTCGTATGTCTTTCCATCGAGCGTTCTGCCGTTCATTTTTTGGAACCCGCAATTTCAGATCGACCGGTTTCAGGTCGGTGGAGATTCGTCACGCATTGGGCTAAGCCTTCGCGGCGAAAACCTTTTTGCGAAGAAAGACGCGAATGAATATCTGGGCGATGGGCAGGCCGATAAAAGTATCTACCCCGACCGCAATTCGCTTTCGTTCCTCATCACGTATTGGCTGGGCCACCCTCCCGATTCGAGCGATTACGGTAAGCTATTGCGCGAGGCTTCTGCCGAAGATATGGCCGAGGACGTGATCATGGGTCCGGTGCTACCCGGTTCAAGCGGCGAAGTGCGCTACTCGACGCGAAATGGTGTTAGTGTGGGCGTGGGACTCGGGAACGGAAAATATTCAGGCTCGGGACCGATCTCCCGTTATCTCAATTTTTTTAATTCCTACAATGTCTATACCGACAAGGGCGTTCCGGGATTCAATCCATTGGCACTCGTTCGATATCGCATCCGGAATCTGATCGCACAATTCGATGTGGCCGGCGATGATGTCAATTTCGGCATTGTGCTTAGGAACTTAAAGCATTTAGATATCGAAACGGGCCTGCTCCGCTTGGAACACGCATTCCCACGATCCTCGCGTGGGCCGCACCGTCCCGAAGCGTACCTTTCAATGCGATATGAATTGGAACTCGGCAAAGGAGGCGGGTTTTATGAATACGGCGACGCCGTGCTCGACCAGCTTGCCGATTCCGATGGCGATGGATTGACGGACATCGAAGAAATAATGATCTACCATACCGATCCGAATAATCCGGATACGGATGGCGACGGTCTGACCGATGGCGAGGAGGTTCGTATTTATGGAACGAATCCGCTGAACCCGGACACCGATGGTGATGGCCTCACCGATGGTGATGAAGTTCATAAATATCATACGAATCCCAAACTCGCCGATAGTGATGGCGATGGCCTGACTGATGGCGATGAGGTATTAAAATACCACACGGACCCGCTCTCCCGCGATACAGATGGCGACGGGATTTCAGATTACGATGAAATTTTTAAATATCACACCGACCCGCTGAAAAAAGATACCGATGGCGATGGCATTTCGGATTACGACGAAATTTTTAAATACCATACGAACC
>Ga0207088_1082_pt1 | contig 16898 bp, 16 predicted proteins | sample Alteio_BWMinHeat_52_FD_153564 | JGI IMG/M metagenome (GOLD analysis project Ga0207088, IMG submission 153564) | Enriched cells from forest soil in Barre Woods Harvard Forest LTER site, Petersham, Massachusetts, United States -... | ecosystem: Environmental > Terrestrial > Soil > Temperate forest >... | reverse complement strand
CAGTTTAAAGCAGCTTGCACAGCTTCATCGGTTGTCAAATATCTCCATTGATTTCGGCGTACATCTCTTGCGGTAAACCCATTTGATAGCTTGGACTTGCATAGCTTATCTGACAAAGCTTGCGCTGATCGAAGGCCGTCATCGGCCAACAGTCCGTAACAACGTCTGGCATGAGATTCTAGAAATTCACACCATGCAACTGCTCGCTTTGCCGATTGTACCCTTATGGATCCATAGCTTCCGGAAGAAGCGCAATCAACCAAATGAAAAATCAAAGCCAAAGCCGAAAAAAGTTTTTCAAATTTTGCTAAATGCTGTGCGATGAGGGGATCCTCTTCATTGGGAAGCTTTAATAGATTTAGATCTGTCGACCACTCAATAAATATTTTTTGTGCTTCGTCGTCGTATGTGAAGTGGGGAAATTTAACATAATCATCAGCGGGTAACGCACCCCAAGCTATAGGATCTAAATTTGCAATCACATCAAATACGGCATAGGCTTTGTCTCTTGCTTCTTTATTGGGAATAAAATCACACCATTTCCAAGGTCGCTGATCAGGATAAACAAGCACTTGAAAACGTTGTAGCATTCCATCATTAGCTAAAGCATTTGCAGATTGCTCAAGGTAGCCTATCAATTTATCGGGCTGTATACCTCCAAAAAGTGATGTACATAAATTTGGAATATGTATGCGCCCTCTCCCTATGCGGTCAGTATCAAAGCTCCCATATCCATTCCATGATTCTAAATAAAAAGATCTATCACCTTCGTGCCCTGCCTTATCCCATGATGCTATCAAACCTACTAGTTCATCTCTCAAAATCAAAAGCCCAGCTGGGTTATCCCTTAGAATTTCTCCCAGCTTCTCGATAGTTGTATCATTCGATTTATAACGCCTCTCAATTGGCTCTTTCAATGCGGTTTGTTGGTGGGCATGTAATTCTCTAACGACACTATCCACATCTCCATTCTTTTTTGCAGATGCCTTAATGCGCGATTCAATCGCCTCCTTTTTTGCATCAAAAACTATTTTATCGGCTAAATACGCCCCTTTAGCCAACTGTAGATCTTCTTCAGACTGAGCAATTAATTTTCCAAGGGGTTTTAATGCTACGCTGATAGCAGGAGACTTCTTCGATGAGGGCAGCCCTACGATACCTCCCCAAAGATTAGGTATAATCAACCACGAATCGTTGGATTTCGGCTTGATGGCACACTGAGCTCCAATGATGGCTCCCAAAGATACAATCACGGCAGATGCAATAAATTCAGGGGGACAAGGCATCCGATTGGCTTCATCTATAACCCAATCATGCAAAACTTCAGGAAGAAGAATTTCAGGATTGAAGGCTGGCACAGGATAAAGAGATCCCTTGATGGGATTAGGATCCGGCCAATTAGATCCGGATAGGTTTTCCAGTTTCTTGTTTTCTAATAATTGTCTCTTAACTTCATCCAAGCCAAAGTGTACATGAAGATCGTTAAAGTCTGTCGGAAGCTTTCCATTAGGAAGCTTGAAATTATCGGGAAACAACGGAAGTATCATGGAGCAACCGTGCTTCTTTACTGCTTCTTCGGCTTTTGCGCGTCCTGGATTATGATCTGTTTCCTTATCGTCATCTGCTAAAATTATAATTTGATTTTTAGGGTATTTGGTTTTTAGATTTGCAATTACAGAATCAAGATTTCCACAATCAAATGCAACAACCACAGGTTCGTGATTTGCTTCATGCGCACTCGCCGCTGTTGCATATCCTTCGGCAACGTGGATACAACTATCGTTATTTACTTCTCCGATAATATGAAAATTGCCTTGTTTTAACCCATGAATTCTTTTTGTCCCATCCGCTCCAATATACTGAACACCACAAACCTCCCCTTCGGCATTGCGAATCGGAATAACCAAAACGTGATTGCCATAACCATCCTTAGAATATCTTACACCGTAGACATAGACAGATTTTTTTAATAAATAAGCCTTCTGATCACGATGCAAGGGGATAGACGATGCTCGATCCCATAAAGTACGAGCATTCTGAGCCCGCTTTTTTTTATCTTCTTCAATCTTTAATTCAATTTTTTGTTGTCGCTTTAACCAATCTTCTCGTATAGCCTGTAACTCGCTTTCACTGTAATTGGTACTTTTGTGTTCCCAGGAACTGTATTTAAAACTGCTTCCGTCACTCCAAGATCCATATACACAATTCAAGTAGGGTGTTCCCCGAATCGATACGCCATCAAAAGCGATATACCACTCATCTTTTTCCCTCTTTCGATCCATTGTAAAACGATGAATTTTTCCATCTTTCTCAATGGGACCCTGAAATGGAACTCCATGATGAAGCATTTGAGAAAGGCATTCATTGTCAAGCTCTCCAAATGTATATTGAATATTAGTAGTGTTTCTAGTATCATCACTCATAGTAAAAACGTCCTTTTATAAAGCCTTGAAGGTGCTACTTCAGGGCTTTTTATTTTAGTTGTTTTCATGGATCTTGCTCTTCGAGTTCCGGTTGTTGGTCAGATTGATTCTCAGGTATTCTAGCAGAGCAATTTTGGGAACTATGCGTCGTCGTTTTGAGATCTGGATGAAAGGCAAAACACCACTATCTAAGGCTTGTCGGACAGCATATTTCGTCCCAAACAAGCCAAAAATGTATAAGTCATCGATAGTAAAAAAATGACGGTCTTCGAACTCCTTAAAGAGTTCATCCAACACAAACTTTGTTTTCGAGGTCATGACATCACCTATGTTAAAGATCTGTCATGCAAGAAGATAAAACCAAATGCGTAGAGCAAAGAAATTCTATTTCTTGAAATTCACTCGACGCTTTTGGTATCTTGGGATGAGAAAAGCAGCAGCTAAGTAAATTGCTTTTTTATGCCATGATTACCTCGTACGTACTCATGGCTTTTTGCTTTTCTATCCCTATCCATTTATCTCTCTTGCATGGCGCCTACTTGTTAATAATTGTTGCTTATTCCATCTAAAGCTATGCTGCTGAATAAAATTTCTGCATGTAAAGCTTTTTTTATTTTTGAGCACCTTTATCATTTATCCTTCTACTTACTTTCAGAGATAAATGTCAGAAGCGCCTTCTCATCTAAAACAATACGTCGACCTAGCTTCCTAACCACTTTGTCTCTAAATCCACCAGGATTTTTAAATAAAAGGTTTTTCAGCATGTTTTCAGTAAGAAATGCATATTTCTCTACCGCTTGTCTCTTTGTGAGATACTGTTGACTCAGTTCATTCATCAATCTTCTCCTTGTTATGTTTACGGATTCTCTTGCCGGAGATTTCCTTAAAAAACCTAAACAAGCTTCAAACTGCTGAATAAAATTCCTGCATGTAAAGCTTTTTTATCAGGAGGAGTCATTTCGTCGATGGATACCCTCTAGTTTTATGCATTTTTAACCCCTTGGAAAATTTGCTCGGACATCTTCGATACTGCATCGATAGAACGTGATTCGACAAGATGAGCATAGCGTCGCGTCATAGACACACTCTTATGACCAAGCAGGTGGCCTATTTCTCCCAGAGATAAACCTTGAGCGAGCATCTCCGTGGCATAACTGTGCCGAGCATCATGCCCACGATAGTTTTTTAAGCCAGATCTCCTAATTGCTGTTCTGTAGGCTCTACGGAGGTCGAGAGGACGAGATTTGTCTTGTGAAGGGAAAAGATATCCAAGCGAGGATTGATTCGATGCTAACTGACGAAGTAGTTCTAAAGGATAACCCAACACAGGAATAGAACGCATGTCGCCATTCTTTGATTCCCTAATGAAGATCTTTCCCCTGATCAAATCGACATCTGTCCATTTTAAATGACGGATTTCATTGTAGCGGCACCCAGTGGATAATTGAAGAACTACAAAGGTGTGTAAATAGGTGTTTTCGCTCTCTTTGCAAGCTTTTAAAAGATCCTGCCTTTCTTCAGGGCTTAAAAAGCGCGTACGCTCACGGGATTCTTTTTCCCTGGAAATCTTTTTAACGGGATTACCTTCTATCCATTCCCATTGTTTTTCGCAAATGCTTAAAACATGGCTCAAGGTAGCAAGATATCTGTTACAGGTGCTTCCGCTACGAACTACGCCCTTTTCAGTGGTTTCGGTGAGCAGCTTTTGTTTCTTTTCTGCGATTAATGATGGACGAATGTCTTTAAGGAAGTAGTGGCCCAACTCCTTCTCCCACCATTGTAAATGACCTCTTTTAACTACCGAGATCTTTTGCTCTTTGGAATATCGTTCTACGGCATCTTTGAAGACATACTTTCTTGATTCAGCGATAAGCTGGTTTCTTCCACAGCGCATCTCGCTTTCCGTTTTCTGAATCCAAAGCTTTGCGTCGGTCTTTCGATCAAAGGTAGCAGTTAACCTCGGAAATCCCTTAAGTTGGACTTCAGCATAAAAGCGTTTGCTTCCATTGCTTAGATCTTTTTCTTTGATATAACCCATTTTGACTCCTTTTAACCCGCGAGGAAGACGTATAGTCCTGAGGACGGTACCACCTTCCCTCTTGGGAATTAGCTGTTTAAAAGGGAGTGCTTATGTAAAATCCGGAATCTATCCGGAATAGACACTCCAAATTGGCACCTCAAAACAATTTTTGAAGCACCCGTTTGGGTGATTTAAGGAAATCTAGAATTCCGGACATATTCCGGATCATTTACGCCGGCAAGAACGTAAAAGGTTTGGCCAGAGCCGGAATTGAACCGGCGACACAAGGATTTTCAGGCTGAAAGCCTGGGTTATTATTTGCGAAGTAGAGATTTATAATGACCTCCGCCTCCAGTTTGAAAGATAGCGAGGGGAGGGGAGCTTCCAATCAGACGCTGGTAATAGGGAAGAACTACGTCATCCTCCAGGGAGACGCTTTCTGAAGAGATATGATCTTGACCAAATATAATCACTTGGCGGTTAAATAGTCTTGCAAGGGCAATTAATTCAGTTGTTCCGGCGAAGTTGATGGTTCTTGCTGTGCGTTCTTGGTATTCATGAAAGTTGTTTTTGCAGAAATCAAATTTCTCCTTATCTACCGCTGCTTTAATTTTTTGGCGTAACTGATCTGTCCTTTTCCCCCTACTCAGCTCTTGAAGAGAATCTTTATAGAGCTCATTCACCCAATCCTTTTCATCTTCTGAGAGCTGCTGCAAATCCTCCGGAAGAGATTGAAAAAAAATTTTTTCAACTTCCATGGCCCATGCCCGCAGGCTATCTGCTCGGTCTATGGTTCCGAGGGTCTTCCACTCCTCGAAAGTGCATAGCTTAATATCCGGAAAATGGTTCTTCGCTTCTGCAAAATCAGCTTCAATAATTTGAGGTGCAATAGAATGAAAAAGACAGCGTCCATCCGCCGTGGTTGGAATCGGCTCTCTCCAACCCTGCTTTTTAAGATTCTCGATAATAGAAAAATCATCCATCTTTTGATGCTGTGGTACTCGCTTTTGAGGAGGAGTAGAATGACAATTTTCAACTTTCCTTGCAGGTAAGCCAATCGTAATAAAAAAAAGAATAGTGGGCAGAGTAACCATAAAAAGAGCAACAACTACAAAGGAGGGCCAAAATAACTCGGAAGGGAAAGGGGGTATAAATTGAGGAAATGTTAAAAAAAGAGCTGTAAGAGCGACTGCAGTTATTAAAGAAGCAATAAGAGTTACAACAGCAGAGCGGTTAAGCCATTTATGCTCACCTTGCCAGTAATTGTGCACCGCATTGAATCCCATTTATCTCTCTCACTCTAAATTAAATCAAAAACTGTATCAAACTTTTATTTTTTATAATAGATATAGAAATTCTTTATTTAAAATGTAAACATCGTGTAAAATCTGGCCTATGGTTTTTGCTGTCGCAGGAAATTTTGCCGGAAGCCTTATAAGCCGGCGCATGATTGCAGGAGAGGGGAGAGAAAAGTTAAAAATCTTCACCCGGCTCGCTTTGCCTATAATGGGTTTTATAATAGATGTAATTATCGTCCTAGGGGTGCTATTTTTGGGGCTCCTAATAGATTATAAAGTCTTACCCTTGTCTGAAACAGTCTTTTACATCATCACTATCAGCGGAGGAGTCTATGGTGGGATTACACTTGCTCTTGTCATGATAAAAGTTACGACATTAGGAAAATTGTGGGGGCGTATAAGAGCTAGGGAAGATAATGATATCTCTTTTGCTTGGGATTATGCTTTCGAACTCTTCTTAAAATGGTGAGGGCCCAAATATGGTTTTTGCAATCATAGGAGATTGTGTTGGGAGTTATGCAAAAAGGTCCCTTGATCGGGATAGCAGTGTAGAAAAAAAAAGATTTGCTCGCGTTGCCCCTCTTGCTGCAGGATTTTTGATAGAAACGATTATAATTCTGGGACTCTTCTTGGCTTCTAGCCATTTATATTTCTACACCCAATCTGAAACATTATCCAATCTACTTGCGGGAATAGTTGTGATAGAGTTTTGCATTCTACTGCTTGATCTAGGATATATTCTCTTTAAAGTCGGCGTATCGGATGGCTATAAGCAAACAGAAAAAAGTTACCGAATCACCTCAAGAAAGCACTGTCTAGACTTCATCTAATCAATTTGCTCTTAGGGCCTTAGTTTAAGCTTAAATCTTCCGGGATCATGGAAAGAGTTGCATACTTGCCACCCATCTCTCGCAAAAGGATCTGCCATATTTTGTCCGGTTCCGTGTCAAAGATATGTTTGGCGCTAGATGGCCAAAGATACCATCCTCCATCGAGGAATTCTCTCTCGAGTTGTCCAGCCTGCCATCCCGCATAGCCAAAGCAGAGACGGATATTGGGTCCATCATGGCTGAGGAGGGCCTCTTGCAAAAATTGGAGATCTCCTCCGAGAAAAACTCCTTCGCAAATCTCAATTGTCTGCTCAGGGATTTTTTCTGAAGAGTGGAGAAGCATCATCTGATTTGTTTGAACAGGCCCCCCGGCTCGGATACCCACACGGGGATTGGCTAGCTGATCAATAGAGAGAATCTCTTCGGGAAGTTCTAGATCGAGTGTTTTATTGATGACAATGCCAAAAGAGCCATTTGGACTATGCTCGCAGAGTAAAAGGACGCTTCTAAAAAACATCCCCGTTTGAACATCGGGGGATGCAACTAAAAAAGTCCCTTTTTCCAGATGAGAGTAGGGGATGGAGTCCATGGTATGCGCTCATATAATACTTAATCGACTATATAACGAACCAAAAAATTAATAACAACAGGCCTTTTCTCTACATTGAGATAGCTCTCCCTCGAGGTTTTTTATATTCTCAAGGAGCGCTTTCAACCGGCAGGAGATCGCTGCGTTGTCTTCTTGAAGGAGATTGCAGTCAAGTCTTTCCATCACCATTGCAATGCGAGAGAGGCTGACATTGATCTCTCCAAACTCCTCATTGAAATAGCTACAGACATCAGACCCATTGCAAAGGGTCTGCTCCTGTTGCAATCTCTGGTATTTGTTTCGCTGCCATTTTTTACTAAACTGGAACAAAAGACCATAATTAGAGATATCGCTAGAGAGCGTCTCGATGCGCCGCAGGGTTGAGAGGAGCTGCAGATAGAAAGCATCGCTATAGATAAGCCGTCCAAGAGTCCCTGTGCCGGTGGCGATCTGGCTTGTGATAGCGTATAAATTAGAGACTGTTTTCGAGAGTTTATCCCCCTCTTTAAGGCTATCTGTTATTTCACAGATATTAGCGACCGCGCAGTCCAAATGTTCAATCAAATGATGATCAATTGCCTCGTCTAAGAGATGATTTAAGGAGTCAAATGTCTGGGTTGCAACATCAACAAATGCATTTTGCTCCATTTTACAGAAGAACTCCCCAATATTATCTGAAGTGTTATGGAAAGAGGTTATGGTATTTTTTATCTCTTCGCGGTTTTCCGCGACCAGGCTATTGATATTGGATAATGCGTTATCAAAAGTGATGGAGACATTCGTGAGCTGGTGGATCGCATCATCTATTTTATCCCCCCCTTTTGCAAAAAGAATCTCGTTTGTCACTTCTATTGCAGCAGGACCTCCTGTGGGTGCCTCCTTTGGAACAATTGCAATCGAGCGCTCTCCCATAAAGCCTGATGAAGAAAAGACAATCTGGTCATAGCTATAGACTTTCACTCTTGAATCGACTCTTAAGCAGAGCTGCCAGAAGAAGGGGTCTCCATATTCATTTGCAGGTAAGTTGCGGGCATCCACAATCTGGCTGATTGAATGGACTTTCCCAACGGGTTTTCCTGCAAAAGTTACCCTTGTTCCGATCGAAATCATATCAATATTGGAAAAACGCACATGGATATGCTGTTTGCCATCGCCAAGGGTGGGTCTTAATAAGAGAAGAAACCAGCCTAAAATTAAGAAGGCTCCAATGATAAAAATACCGATCCAAATAATTTTGCTTTTTTCGTTCATGAATTTTGATTTACCTCAGGGATCGCATTTTTTAAAAAGGCCTGTACAAGAGGGTCGTTGATATGGGGAAATTCTTCCTTTGAAGTGATATAGGCGATTTTCCCATCATGATGCAACGCAATTCGATTTCCAACATGGAATGCCGAACAGATATCATGGGTCACAACAATGCTTGTGGCGTTGAGTTCATTCTGGATCTGAACAATAAGTTCATTGATCTGCATAGATGTAATAGGATCAAGGCCTGTTGTCGGTTCATCATAAAGCAGAATTCTGGGATGATAGACAATAAGTCTTGCTATAGCTGCGCGTTTACGCATTCCTCCCGACAGATCTGCAGGCATGATCGCCTGAGTATCTGCAAGCCCCACCATTTCAAGCGCTTTTTTGACTCTGGCTTTAACTTCCTTTTGAGGAAGCTTTTTGCCTGTCTCCGGGTCTCCATGCTCATTGAGATAGAAGGCTGTATTGTCAAAGACATTCATAGAATCAAAAAGAGCAGAGGCTTGGAAGAGCATGCCCATATGGCGGGTTGCAAGATAGAGATCAGAGCCTGTTAGCGAGGAGATAAGTTTCCCTTCGATCTCAATTGTCCCTCTATCGGGTTTGTCAATCCCGATCAATTGACGCAAGAGGACGCTTTTACCAACTCCCGATCTTCCTAAAATTACGACTGTCTCACCCCTGCTAACTTCAAGGTCTAGTCCCTTTAAAACAGCGTGGCTATTGTATTTTTTCCACAAATTTTTCACCCTTATCATAGGTACTTTACCTTATAGATATCATGAAAGACATTGAGGCTTACAGTTAGTAAAAAGTTCACAATGAGAATAAATGAATAGCAGATGACAACAGAGTTTGTTGTGGCTCTTCCAACTCCTGCGGCGCCCCCTCTAGTCATCATTCCCTTATAGCAGGAGATAGAAGTGATGATAACTCCAAAAAAGAAGGCCTTAATAACTCCCACCCAAATATCGAATATCTTTACATAGATAGGAATGGGTTCAAAGTAGGCCTGAGGAGTCATGCCAAAATAATAGACAGAGATAAGATAGCCTCCAAAGATTCCCATGGCAGCGCTAAAAAGGGTTAGAAAGGGGAGCATAACGATTCCGCCTATATAGCGTGGAGCAAGCAGATAGCCAAGAGGATTCACAGCCATAGACTTTAAAGCGTCAATCTGTTCAGTCACTTTCATTGTGCCCAAAACAGCGCACATCGCCGAACCGACTCTTCCTGTGACCATAAAGGCTGTCAGGACCGGCCCAATCTCTGTCATCATCGACTTTCCAACAAAAAGGCCCGTAGCTCCAGCGAGTCCCTTATCTCCAAGTTGGTAAAAGGATTGAGCAGCAAGAACAAGTCCTGTTGAAAATCCTGTGATAGCAACAACCGGAAGAGAAAGAACGCCTATATTATAAAGCTGGTCGATGATAAGCGACCAGGAGGGGGGGCGGCGGAAAAAAGCAGCAATAGTTTTGGCAAAAAGAATGCCCCACCTGCCGACTCCTGCAAAGGAATCAAGAATGATCTGAAGATAAAAATGCATATTAACCTGGTATCTTGGGTACCTAGGTACCTGGGTAGTGATTTTGCTGGGAATTAACCCAAAACTCAAGCTAAAAACAATGCGGTGGTATTAAATTAATTACCACGAGAGACACAGACTAGGGCTTTAGGATTTTTGAACCATAGGAAAGTTTTTTCAGGGCGTTGCCCTGATTTCTTTGCAAATTTTGAACTCCAAAATTTCTTGTGATTCAAAAAATCCTAAAGCCCTAGTCTGTGGTAATTATTTTTTAATAAGGGATCGCTTGTGAAATTAGACTTTAAATTGGTGCATTTTGAAGGAGGGAGGGGCCTCAACTTTTTTATCGGGAGGGGATTTTTGGATCTCTTGGACGCGCCCTCTCCAATGTGTCACCTGCTTCACAAGGGGCTCGACGATTATTTTGAGGTCAGCAGCGGCAATTTTAGGATGCACTCTTTTGTGCAAATACAAAAAGTTACTATCGGGTCTGCAAGAGAGTGTTTCACTCATAGAGTGGTTGGCAATCAAGGCCTCTTCTAGGACTGCACTTAGAATGTCCTCAGATATTGGAGAGATCTCCGAAGAGATAAGAATAGTATTTGGGACAAGGCTCTCATCAAATTCAAAAAGTAGAGGAACCTCCTCCTGCTTCATGAGAATTAAACAAGCTCCCTTATCATCGGGCTGCAGGGGAAATCCCAAAACTACTGCAAGTTCATTTAAAAATTCTTGAAAGTCTGAGATCATTTTGCATTCTCCTCATAGAAAAGCGCTTTTGCGAGGAGGATGTCTTTTTCAAATTCTTTTGACTTAAGTGCTCGTTGGAGGGCACTTTCAGAAAGATCTTTGGAGGAGTCATATTTATAAGCAACGGTTCTTGTTGTTGGAGAAGTTCCCTCCTCGCCACTAATTGTAAATGCCACTTCGAGATAGTGAAGATTCTTTCCCTTAACATCTTTGATTTGTTTCTGAATCTGGAGTCTGCCCTTTCTTTCCGCGTCAAGATAGATAGGCCCTTCAAATGAGCTCATTTCAAGAAGAGCTTGGCTACTTTCCTCAAGCAACTTCTCAGGAACAGTTGCGATATCTTTCGTGTCATCGAAAAAAATCGGAAGAAGGGATAATTTTTCTTTCACAACAAAAATGCATCCGCATCGGGCAGCTTTAATTGCACCTTCAGGATTAGTCTCATAAAGACGATATTGCTCGATCGCTGAAGGAGTTGCTCCTTTTCCCGTCAGGACATCCCCCAAATCCTTTTGCGCAGATTCGCCAAATTGCATAAATATTTCTTTTAATTTCGTTCTATACTCCGCTTTTATTGGAATCTGACTTGCTAATGAGGGGGGTAGCTCTTCATACGTTGGTGCACTCTCAGCAAAAACCTTATCAAAACTGTCGGGGGTTTTCAGTGTTGTATGGAGTAGTTTAAAGAGATGCTTAGCTATTTCAGGCTGCATCTGTCCATGAAATGGAAGTTGTGTTATAGCAGCCTTTGTTTCCATAGTTGTAGGATCCGTGATATCCATACGTATGTGGCTAACATCTACCAAGTCAGAATCCTTTTTTTTACTAGGCTTAGAAAACTGACCTCGAAGACCAAGTGGTGAATCTGCCTCAACAAGTTCTTGTAGGTAGGGAATATCTCGGTTATCTGAAGGCTCGGTATAAAAGGCTCTAACCGTGTATTCAACCAGCTGAGAATTAATAGGAACTGTATGAGTTAAGATAGCTCTTGTCAATAAAGACATGAAAGCTGCGTCCTTAGGGTTAGAAGAAACAGCGGCGGTTTTCATAAATACTGTAGTTTGTGTATCCACAAGGCGCTTAGATTCCTCTGAAGGCACACTTCCTTCTTTGGCCTTTATCTCTTCTGCAACAGCAATAAAATCATTAAATGACTTGATAATGGATGGATTGTTTTTTAAGGTCGTTTCAAGTTGACTTTGGAATTCTTTACTAAATGTGGGACCAATGAGCAGGGCAACGCTTTTGTTCAATGTATTAATCATCGAAGAGAGTAGATTTTCGACAAGAATGCCCCCGTTCTCTGCTTGCATAACCATTTGCAGAAATTCGTTTGTTTTAGGTTCGTCAAATTGCTCGAGTATTTGATCCCGAAGCTGCGGATATTGATTAAAAAAATTGACCGCATAAGCACTTTGTTGGGGTGTGTAGCCCTTTTCAGAAAGTGAATTAAACAGAGTCCTATTCCGAGGCTCCTGAATAACAAGTGCCAAGTTTATATATGCATGTTTTGCAGCAACAGTATTTGAAAGAGAGGGTTTAGCTTCCATCCCTGCTTGGATTAAATTGCTTTTCAAAAAAGGAAGTTCACTCGTAGTGTTTTTGAGGGTTCGGAGTTCAGTAACCGAGCGAGCGCTGAGCGCTTTTCTTAAAGGGAATTGATAGAGTGCTAAAAGTTCTTGTTGGTTTCCCTCCCAACCTTCAGGTTTCTTTAGTTCTTCACCTTTAAAAACAGTCTGCATGATCTCATTAATGAGCCTCTCTTTTTCACCTATTGAGGAAATTGCACCTATAATTTTACCAGGAATAGAAAATAAAAAGCGGAAGGGGGCATACCAGGAAGAGAGCTTTCCATTAGAAGGGAGTTGCTTTCCTTGGGGTCCTTCGGTGTTATTCCGACTCGATTTGGGGGGTTCAAAAGGCGGTCCTTGACCTTGTATCTGTGTCATACTTTTTCTCCTAGATGCTTCTCTCTGCGCTCTTCGGGGGGAGTGTGGAGGGGAATGAACTCCTTCCAGGAGGAGAGGATCTTCACCCAGCTTTGAGCTATACTTAACAAGCGGTGCAGCCATTCCCAATTTTCCTGGGGGGGAGTCGAGGGGGATGTCTCGATTTTTAGACAGATACAGACTCCATCTTCATCGAGAGAGAGCTTGCAGCCACCAGTATTCACCCCTAGAAAGTTACTCGTCATTAACTCTTTCAAACGATTTTCGGGAATGGGTCTAAGCACAAGCCCGAGAAGAATCTCAAGGGAAGCTCCCCCTTGGGGAGTTGTAGGAAGCATCACAACATTTTGAGAGTTAATTTCTAACTCTACTCCCTCTTTTTCGTGATCCCCTTTAGGCAGTTCTGCGTCGAGGTGTTCACAAAAATAGTTCAATGTTTCTTGAAAAGAGAATGTAGTCATTTTAATTTCGAAATTATAATTACTTCTGTTATTTAAATTATCTTATAATTTTGAATTTCATTCAAAAGTTAATTACTATTGTTGAAGATTAGTTTTATCAGACGCAATTCAGAGATCTAAAAATTTGAAGTTTTTTTCAAAGAGGTATATAGTCGGTTCAACTTTTCTTTTATTGAGGTAGGCGAATGGAAAAAAAATCATTAAAACGTTGGATTACTCGAGAAGTCTTTGTTGGTAATGTGGGTGTTGGAGGAGATCATCCTATTCGCATTCAGTCTATGACAACCTCCGATACGCGCGATGCGATAGAGACTGCGGCTCAAATCATGCGTCTTGCAGATGTGGGCTGTGAAATTGCTAGAGTCACTGTGCAGGGAATGAAAGAGGCAGATAGCTGTGAAGAGATTAAAAATATCTTAATTCAAAAGGGATATACAATCCCCCTTGTTGCAGATATTCATTTTTATCCTCCTGCAGCTATGAGAGTTGCAGATTCTGTGGATAAAGTGCGGATCAATCCGGGAAACTTTGTAGATAAACGCGCAACTTTCAAAGTCTTAGAATATAATGAAGAAACATACGCCCTTGAAATTGAAAAGATCGAAGAAAAATTTGTCCCTCTCATCGAGAAGTGCAAAAGACTTAAAAAAGCAATGCGTATTGGGACTAACCATGGCTCTCTTTCAGACCGTATTATGAACTGGTATGGAGACTCTCCAAAGGGAATGGTTGAATCGGCGATTGAATTTGCCACAGTCTGCCGTAAATATGATTACCATGATATCATCTTTTCCATGAAAGCCAGCAATACGATTGTGATGATTGCAGCTTATCGACTGCTTGTTGCAAGAATGGAGGAGCTAGGCTGGAACTACCCACTCCATTTAGGTGTTACTGAAGCCGGGGAGGGGGAGGATGGAAGAGTAAAGTCTGCAATTGGCATTGGAGCTCTTCTTCTTGATGGACTTGGGGATACCATTCGAGTCTCGCTAACAGAGGATCCCTGGTATGAAATTGACCCTTGTAAGCGCCTTGCAGCCTTCCAGAAGAGTTATCTTGCACAGGGCGATGGAAACTCCCTTTTCTCCTACCCGGAAAAGCCTTTTGTAAGATTACCCATTCCAAATGGCTTTGAGCTCCATCCCGATGGCTCAGTGATCTCTCCGCTTTCAATCTATGATGCAAATAAAGAAGAGCTTGGAGAAGAATTAGGGTTAAAAAAGCAGCTAGGAAGGTATACTCGTGAGCAGGATTCCTCCGATGGAGTATTGCTTCCATTTGGAGAATTTCTCTCCTTTGACCTAAAAAGTAATGAGATCTCTATTTATCAGCCAAAGCCTATAGAATTGGCAGAAAAAGGAGAGGCAATTCTTGTTCAAGAATCTGGTTGGGAGAAACTTCCACTTTTAGAGCCCACCTTGATCTTTTTTGCCCCTAAAATGAATCGTGTGCATCAAACCCGCGCCTTTTTTCAATTTTTAGAAGAAGCGCAAATTCAAGTTCCTGTGATTCTTTATTTTAGCTATTTCTGCTCTTCTGAAGACCTCGTTATCTGCTCTGCAGCGGAATTTGGAGCTCTTCTAACAGATGGGATGGGTCATGGAATTGCGATAGGGGGGAATTACCCACTTGAATTTAAGAGGACGCTAAGCTTTACAATTTTGCAAGGCTCCCGCATGCGCAATGTGAAGACAGAATTTATCTCCTGTCCGGGATGCGGAAGGACTCTTTTTAATCTTCAAAAAACAGCCGAGCGAATTCGCAATAGAACTGGGCATCTGCCCGGTGTAAAAATTGCCATTATGGGATGCATTGTCAATGGCCCAGGAGAAATGGCCGACGCAGATTTTGGCTATGTAGGATCCCGCCCCGGCAAGATCGACCTCTACGTTGGCAAAACCGTTGTTGAACGGAATATCGATAGCGCTATTGCCGATGAGAGGCTCATTGATCTAATTAAATCCCATGGCCGCTGGATAGAGCCTGAACTCTCACAAATCAGTAACTAACCACAAATAGAAAAATTTACCACAGAGACCACAGAGATAATTAGTTACATTGTGTTATTAAATTTCTGATAGGATTCAAAAATCCTAAAGCCCTAGTCTGTGATCTCTGTGGTGGCAAGTTTTGCCTTGCCTGTAAATTGGATAGAGCCTGAATAGACTATAACCATTCTTGCAAGAAATTCTTTAGAGAGTGATACTAGGGAAACAAGAAGGGAGGTAAGAAAATCTATGTCTTTAAATGCAACACGTTTCCATTATCAAATTCACTATGCAATAGAATCAATGCTCATGTATATCTATGCTGTCTCGAGTAATAAAATTGTGAGTAAAGCGTATGCAAAATCGTTGAGTGAAAAGGGGATAAAACTCCTTGAACTATTGGAAAAGGAAAAAATTGAACTCGCAGCAGCAGAAGAAAGACTCAATGGGATTGTCGAAGAGTTAAATAGTAAGCTGCCCGCTGTTCCTCTTTTTTCGGCCTATCCAACTTTCTACCTCTCGAATGAGCCTATCCAAGTGACCTACCAAATTATTGCTTTCCAGCAATTTCTTAATCAAGAGTTGAGAAATGGAAAGGTGAATCTAAAAGACGAAACTCCTATTTTTGATGAGACAGTCCAACTTTGGCGTAAAGCGCTTACTCCCAGAATTCCCCCTAAAGAGGCAATGAGAGAGCTCTCTCAACTCATCAGAAGAGGAAATGACCTCCTTCCGCAAGAATTACAATATCCCATTCCAGACCCTACCTATTATACCACAAAACTATGAATACAACTGTTCAGCTTCTCTCTAGAGAAATCAGCGAAAGCCACTATGCTCGTGCTAGCAAGCTTCTTCCAGGAGGCGTTAATTCGCCTGTGCGCGCCTTCACCGGCCTTGGTATCCCACCAATAGTTATTGAATCGGGTTATGAGGATCAAGTTGTTGATGCAGATGGAAATTTCTTTATCGATTACTGTATGTCGTGGGGGGCACTCATCCATGGGCATGCTCATCCGCAAGTGGTGATGGCAGCTCAAAAGCAGATGGCAAGAGGATCAACCTTTGGCGCTTTGACCCCTATTGAGATAGAGCTGGCAAAAAAAGTCATCAATGCTTTTCCAGCTCTTGAAATGGTCCGCTTTGTCTCATCCGGGACAGAGGCAACAATGAGCGCTGCAAGGCTTGCTAGAGGTTATACAGGAAGAGATCTAATCTTGAAATTCAATGGGAATTACCACGGCGCTTCAGACTCTTTCCTTGTGCAGGCGGGATCGCATGTGACTCATTTATCTCCTACCTCCTCTTCCCGCGGTGTCCCTGAGGACTTTGTCAAACATACCCTTTCCCTTCCCTATAATGACTGTGACGCTCTCTATGCATTTTTTTCTGATGCAGACCTTCGGCGCAAAGTTGCAGGGGTGATTATTGAGCCGATAGCCGGAAATATGGGAGTTGTACCTGCATCGCATACTTTTTTATCTCTCCTTCGCGAGGAGACAAAAAAAGCTGGCGCCATTCTTATCTTTGATGAGGTGATTACAGGTTTTCGCGTCGGTCCAGGGGGAGCCTCTCTTCTTTACGAAATAGAGCCCGACCTTATTTGTCTTGGGAAAATTATCGGGGGAGGATTTCCTGCAGCGGCTTTTGGAGGGAAAAAAGAGGTGATGGAGCATCTTGCCCCTCTAGGATCTGTCTATCAGGGAGGGACTCTCTCGGGGAATCCTGTAGCCATGGCTGCCGGACTGAAAGCTTTGGACCTCCTACAAAAACCGGGTTTTTATGAGAGGCTGGAAGAAAAAACTCAAATG
>Ga0207088_1098_pt1 | contig 17044 bp, 14 predicted proteins | sample Alteio_BWMinHeat_52_FD_153564 | JGI IMG/M metagenome (GOLD analysis project Ga0207088, IMG submission 153564) | Enriched cells from forest soil in Barre Woods Harvard Forest LTER site, Petersham, Massachusetts, United States -... | ecosystem: Environmental > Terrestrial > Soil > Temperate forest >... | reverse complement strand
CCCCGGCGTCGAGCCTGAGTTGCACCTGCTCATCGCAGACAAGGGTTTTGAAGAGCCCCTCTACAAGTCCCTGTTCCGTGGATTGGACGAATTCTTCTTTCCAAAGAAACTGCCGCCTCTCGTTCTCCAATCCAAGCCCGAACCGGTTAAAGACATCTGGGGTTTCTATAACAATCGAAAGAACGGCGCTCTGGGTTCGACGGGCGTACACATCCTGATCGCGGGAATCATTGTCACCGGCTACCTGATTGGGCAACGCGTCGTGAATGCGGCCCCGGCGCCGAAGGTGACGGTCACCCTGATGGATCCCGGCGATCTCCCAGCCCTGAAGCCTTCCAAGACGCAAGTGGGTGGAGGCGGTGGCGGCGGCGATCGCGACGTGCTACAGGCCAGCAAGGGCAAGTTGCCGAAGTTCGCGATGACACAGATCACGCCTCCGGCGGTGGTCCTGCGCAATGAGAATCCCAAGCTCGCAGTCGAGCCGACGATTGTGATCCCGCCGCAAGTTCAACTGGCTTCCAACAATATGCCGAACCTCGGCGACCCCATGGCGCACGCAATATTGCCGTCGAACGGTACGGGCTCGGGCAGTGGCATTGGTTCGGGCAGTGGCGGCGGTGTGGGATCGGGCAAGGGCCCCGGCTTCGGCCCCGGCGAAGGCGGAGGTACGGGCGGCGGGATTTTCCACGTGGGCGGCGGCGTTTCCCCGCCGCGGGCGATTTTCCAGCCCGAGCCGGAGTTTTCCGAAGAAGCTCGCAAGGCGAAATACCAGGGCGTCTGCACTCTGGGCCTGATCGTCGGCACCGACGGCCGTCCCAGTAACATTCGCGTGCTGAGCAGCCTGGGCATGGGCCTCGACGAAAAAGCCATCGAAACCGTGAGGACCTGGAAGTTCGAGCCCGCCATGAAAGACGGTCACCCGGTGCGAGTCGAGATTGCCGTCGAAGTCGACTTCCACTTGTACTGAGACCGTAGGGCCGGGACCGTGGCGCCGGCGTCTCGCCGCCACACCCCGACCGCTAAAGTCGTACTACACCTTTCGCAGCACCGCAAAGTGCCCCAGTTTCCTCTCGCGGAATCCCAATCTCCTGTAGATCTCGATGGCGCGCACATTGTCCTGTCGCACGTGCAGAAACGGCGTTTCTCCCCGATCACGAATACGTTTCATCACTTCCGTCATCAGAATTCCAGCGTAGCCTTTGCCCGTGTGCTCCGGATGGGTGCAGACCGCGCTGACCTCGGTGTGCCCCGGAACTTTCAAACGCTCGCCCGACATCGCCACCAGCTTTCCTTCCTTGCGAATCCCCAGGTAGATGCCCAGTTCGTGCGTGCGAGTGCCAAACGGCCCCGGCTTGGTTAAGGCAGTCAGTTCAATCATCTCCGCTGAGTCGTGCGGGCCAAGCTCGATCAGTTCAGTGTGAGGGTCCAGCCGGGCAAACGGCGCAGCGCCGTTGTCGGCAATCATCTGCAGCAGCGGCGCACCCACTAAGAAGCTCCAGCCAGCCCGCTCTTCGTAGGGGGCATCGAGGAACAGGCCAACCGTGCCGCCGGATCCAACCAACCCGGCCAAAGACGCGTACCCCCGCAGGCTTTGCTCGCAGAACGCGCCCAACGGCCCGACCTCGCGAACAAAACGCCGCGCCTCGTCGAAGCTCTCGGCAAACTGCGCGTCCCGGGTCGTCAGCGCCTGCCAGATCACATTGTCCAGTGGATGCATAAGATGTGTGTGTGTATGTGGCGCGGGCGCCCCCGCCCGCGGACCCGTAAGCCGAACTGGTGCCGTCGAGGCGCTGCGTCCGTGTATTGGATTTGCTCTTGTTGCCGCAGGACAGATTAATTCTTGAGTGCCGTGCCCGCTATCCGATTCTTGCGCGCAAAACCTACTCCTTCAGATCCACGTGCCGCACATCTTCAATCGGATGTCCCAGAAACCGCTCTCCCAATCGCCGAAACTTCTCTACCGAATCAGTGGCAAAGAACTTGAGGCGGGGAAGAGCGCGCCGTTCTTCGCCCCCGGCAGTCGCGGGCACCAACTCCCCCAACCGCGAAGCCACGGCCCGAGCCGTGGACTCAGCCGAATCCACGATACTCACATGCCCCGGCGTGACGCGGTGCAGCAGCGGTTTGAGCAGCGGATAGTGGGTGCAGCCCAAAACCATAGTGTCGGCGTCGTGAAATCCGTCGGCGAAAGCCTCCGCGAGATAAATGCGCGCAACCTGCTCGGTGACGGAGTGCTCCACCCATCCTTCCTCGACGAGAGGAACGAGCAAAGGACAGGCCTTCTCGCGAGCGCTCAGGCCGCGGGCTTCGAGAGCCTTGCGGTAAGCGTGGCTGCTGACGGTAGCCTCGGTCCCAATCACGACGATCTTCTGATTCTTGCTGGCGGCGGCCGCAGCCTCCGCGCCAGGCTCAATCACGCCGACCACAGGAACATGCGCTCCGGACGCGATCTGGTCCAGTGCCAGCGCCGTCGCGGTATTACAGGCGATCACCAGCATCTGCGCGCCATGAGATTCGAGATAGTGCGCTGCTTCCACCGCATAACGGGCTACGGTTTCGACCGACTTCGATCCGTACGGCAGGCGGGCGGTATCGCCGAAATAGGCGTAATCCGCGTCTGGAATAAGTTCAAGTAAAGCTTTAAGAACGGTCAGCCCGCCAAAACCGGAATCAAAGACGCCGAGGGTGGGGCGACGGTGCGACGGTGTGAGGCGATCCCTCATCGCGCGAACCCCACAGTCCGGACCGTCACGCTTGCAGTGCACACTGACATAGTGTACACTGTCCTCGTATGAAGAACATCACTTTGAGCGCAGAAGAATCCCTCATCGAACAAGCCCGGCGCGTGGCCAAGTCCGAGGGCAAAACCCTGAATGCGGCGTTTCGGGAGTGGCTCCAGCAGTACGCCGCCCGTGCGGGGCAGGGCGCTGCATTCGATGCTCTTATGCGCCGCCTCGGCGACGTACAGCCCGGTCGCCACTTCACGCGCGACGAAATGAATGAGCGCTAGGTATTTCCTCGACACCAACATTTTCGTCTACTCCCTCGATGCCACCGTGCCCGCCAAGGCCCGGCGCGCAGCAACCCTCATTCGCGACGGTCTTGAAACCGGAAGCGGCATTGTAAGCTATCAAGTCGTCCAGGAGTTTTTCAACGTAGCTTTTCGTCGCTTTGCTCAACCCCTGTCGGCATTTGCGGCCGAAGAGTATTTGAACACGACGTTTCGGCCGCTGCTGGTGGTCCACTCGTCTCCCGCACTGTTTGTTTCCGCCTTGCGGATCTATGCGCAGTACCATTTCTCATGGTACGACTCCTCAATTGTGGCGGCGGCGCAGGAGGCGAGATGTTCGATTCTGTACAGCGAAGATTTGCAGCACGGCCAGCGAGTCGACGACTTGAGAATCGAAAACCCGTTTCGATAGGGCTGGTTTCGATCGGCTTATTGCGATCGGCCTATTTCGATCGGCCTATTAAGAACGAATCGCTTCTCTTCCGATCGTCTCTTTGCCGGAAGGGGCGTGGCTGCAGCACGGCCCCGGCGGAATCGGCGCTCCATGCGGGCAGGTTCGCGGGTGCCCGAGGAATGTGCAGATCTTGTCCGTCGCTTCCGGCGAAAGAATGTGCTCGAACTTGCACGCCTGCTGCTCGATTTCCGATTCGCTGTCCATCGCCAGACTGTCGGTGAATAGCCGCTCCGCCAGTCGGTGGCGGCGGATTATGCTCCCCGCGCGCTCGCGCCCCCGCGGCGTGAGTTCGACAATCAGCGTGCCATCGCCCAACGACGCAGCCACCGGCTTCAACGCCTCGTGGCAGGGATTCACGAACGGCTTGTGATCGTGCGGCTGGGGCGGGTGCGGCGCCGAGACCACCATCCCCATCTCGATCATCTTCTCGATGGCGAGACTCACCGGCAGCGCCCCGTGCACTTCCATGCGCTCGACCTCGGCAATCTCTCCATGCTCAGCCAGCACCCAGAGTTCTTCCAGCACCTCGTCCAGTTGTTCCTCATCGGCGAGGGAGAAGATCTCCTGCGACGCGATCTTGCCATGATGCAACTCAATGCGCCGGTCGGCCAGCCGCGCCACCACCGGGTCATGCGTGACCATCACAATGGTGCGTCCCTGCTGGTGAAACTCGCGCAGCAGTCGCAAGACGATTTCTTCATTGACCGCGTCGAGATTCCCGGTCGGCTCGTCCGCCAGAATGATTCGCGGATCGTTGATCAGCGCGCGGGCAATGCACACCCGCTGCTGTTCGCCACCCGACATTTGCGATGGCAGGTGATGCGCTCGATCGCCCAGGCCCACGCGGGTTAGGGCCTCGACGGCTTCCTTCTCGTCGGTCATGCTGTGAAAGTACTGCGCGAGCATGACGTTCTCGACGGCGGTGAGAAAAGGAATCAGGTGGAACTGCTGAAAGATGAATCCAATCTTCTCGGCGCGCACGCGGTTCAGGTCCGCGGCAGAGATGCCTGCTACATTCTGACCATCGAGCCAGATCTCGCCCGAAGACGGCCGGTCGAGGCAGCCAATCAAATTCACCAACGTCGATTTCCCCGACCCCGACGGCCCCATGATCGAGAGCCATTCGCCCTGTGCGACGTGCAGAGAGATGTAGTCGAGGGCATGGATGGAACTGGAGTCCTTGCCCGATCCGTTTCCGGATTCCTTGGCGGGGTAGAGCTTGGTCACATCCTTGATCTGAATCATTTCACTCTCCCCTCAGAATAACCGCCGGCTGCACCCGGCGCAGCAGCGAGATTGGGAGGATCGCCGCCAACAGCGTAACCGCCATGCTACCAGCCAAAACCACCGGCAGCACACTCAAACGCGGCACCACGGGAGCGTGAAAGTTAACCCGCCCGATCCAGGCCGCAATCCCAATCCCCACCACGAACCCGATCAGCGCGCCCGTCGCTCCGAGCACCGCAGCCTCTGCCGCGAAGAATCCGTTGAGCAACCGCCCCGAAGCGCCCAGAGCTTTCATGATGGCGAAGTCGCGCCGCCGGTCGAAGACCCATCCGGTGAGCGTAGCGAGCACGCACAGCGCAGCGGTCAGAATGATGAGCGCCGCCGCAGCCAGCAGTGTTGCGCGCGTCTTGCCCAGCACGCGGGCTTCACCCTCCATAATCTGTCGCACCGGACGAACCTCACCCGCAGGAATTGCCTGCGTCAACTGATTCATGATCCCGGCAACTTCTTCGGGAGAGCCGCTCGCTGCAACTTCAATGGTCGAGGGCTGCACTCCCGTCCACGCCACGAAGTCGTCCAGTGAAACATAAATGCGGCTGTCTTCCGCCGCGCCGGTCTGCACGGTGCCCGCCGGGGTCACATGCAAGGTCCGTCCCTGGAAGCTGAGGTCGAACGCTTGATTCTTGGGCGCGACCGCTGTCAACGCGCGCACGCCAATCAACGACGGATGGGGATTTTGACTTTCGGAAGAAGTCGGGCCCCCAGATTGACTTGCTGAGGAGGAAACAGTACTCGGCCAGTGGCTCACCGACCACCAGCGATCCAACTGGCGCACCCGCTCAAAGTCCGTACCCGCCACTACAATCGACTGCCCGTCACCGGTGCGCGCCACGACCAGCCCAAACGGCGCCGCAATGCCGCGTCCCGCAAGAACGGAATCCACGTGAGCAAGCGCATCCGGGGGCAGGGAAGTGCCGTCTCTTCCAACGACAATAATATTCGCGCCATAGTTGCGAAACTCCCGCCGCAGTTTCGCCTGCACGTCGACATAAAGATTCAACATTGCCGTAGCCACAGCCGCCGCGACTACCATAGCGAACAGCGCTGAGACCGCGCGCCCGCGCCGCAGCACCGCCGCCCGCACCAACATGCGCAGAAACATCGAAGTATGCGGACCATGAGCTCGTCTGGCCGCGAGATCTCGCGCCCCATGGGACATACTCGCGTTTGCCCCAGACGCGCTCACAGTTCCCCCCGCAGCGCAAACACCGGATCCATGCCGACCGCGCGCCGGATCGCGGCCGCGCTCCCCGCAAACGTCACGATCACCGCAATTGCCAGAATCACCGGCAGCAACACCAGCGGGATTGAAATATCCGAATTGAAGATCGAGTGCCCAATCTGATGCGCCAGCCCCGAGCCCACGACAAAACCGGCCAGGCCGCCGATCAACGCCAGCAACGTAGCCTCCGCGAAAAAGATTGAGGCCACCGCGAGCTTTCCCGCGCCCAGAGCCTTCATCAGCCCAACCTCGGCGCGGCGTTCGAACATCGCAGTAGCCATAGCCGACGACACGGCCAGCGCCGACGCAAACAGCGCCGCCAGCGTGATCAGGAAAATCAGCCCTTCAATCCGCGTGAGCACCGCGCCCTCGTTCTGCGAAACCTGGCGGATCTGTTCGGCGTGCGAGTGCGGAATCGCCTCCGCCAACTGAAACGCAATCGATTGGGGATAAGGCGAACAATACCATCGGTCGTAGATCGCCCCCGACAGGCTCTTGGGATCGCGTCGTGCGAAGGCGTCTTCGGGCTTGGTCAACGCGCTGACATAGACGCGCCGCACCGCGCCGGGCCTGCCGAGAATTTCCTGCGCGAGCGCCAACGGCGCCACGATCTCATCGTCTTCCGCCCCACCGGTAGAGAGAATCCCGCTCACCCGCAACTGGCGTCCCGCTAAAGCGATTTCGTTTCCAGACTTCTCACCCAAGCGACTGGCCAATCTCTCCCCCAGCAAAACGTTCCGCGACGAATCTTCAGGCCATGCCCCCGAAACCTTCCACCAAGGATGCGTGCTGCGCACGCCGGTGGTGAACTTGTCGGCGCCGAAGGAAAGCTGCTTCGCAAAATAAGTCCCCAGCAGAGTGACGTCCTGCAGCTTTCCGTCCCGATCGATCGCCACGTTCACCGGAAGCATTGGCGCAAATCCCGTAATGTTGTTGTGCCAGAAAATCCCTTTGATCTTGGGCAGGTCGCCCTCGCTGAGAAATGCGCCGTCGGTAGGCGGCTTCAGGTTGACTCCGCCAATTTCGAGGTCCAGCGAATCTTCCTGGGGGGTAATTACAAGGTTGGCGCCGATGGTGCGCAGTTCGCGGTTAATCTTGTCGCCGATGTCGGTGGCCACGGCAATCATGGCCGTCGCCACGGTCACACCCAGCGTGATGGCTGCGCCCGCCAGCAACTTGCGCCGCTTCTGGCGCCGAAAGGATTCGTAAACCAGCCGGACAAACATCGCTTACTGTTGCGCGAACATGCGACCGCCGGCCGCAACGTCCGCCTCCTCGATGATGACCGCTTCCGCCGTCTGAGTGGCCTTGAGGGGCACCGGATTGCACCCGCCGGCCGTCCCCACCGACTGCGGGTTGATGGGCGCCGCGCAATTCTTGCAGACCACTCCATTGGCGCTCTTGTAAAACCCGACCGACCCGCAAATATCGCAGGCGTCAAACACGGTAGCGATCTTGCCGTCGGGCTTCTGATAAAGCCAGAAGCGAATCGCCGTCCCGTTTTCCCGCGCCTGAAAGCGGTGCAGGTCGCCATCCGCAATCTGCGCCAGCGAAATGCTCACTCGCCCGTTGGTAAACGTAACCTCAGTCGCCGGAGAAAGACCACTGACGCTCTTGGCGTATACAAATTCCGCCGTGATCAGCGCGATGAAGACAAACGAAAAGGTGAGGACTGAAATCATCCACATACGCTCGCGGCGGGCGCTCCACGCGGCCTTGCGACGTTCCGCGGGCGAAGCCGATGTGAGCACGGGCTCACGCCGCTTCGCTTCGAACAGGATCATCAACGCCGCCAGCGCAAAAATAGTGACAAAGAAGAACCAGTCATTGCTGACAATCGGCCCAATGATCGCCATCTCACGCTTCGACGAAGCGATCACGCCGCTCTCCGAGAGCTCATGCAGGCCGGAGATTATCAACTGCGCCGCCACCAGGAACATGATGGAAGTCGTGATGCGGAAAAACTTCTGCAAGTTGATGCGCACGCTGCCCTTGACGAACATCACGCCAAACGCAATCGCCGCCAGCACGCCCAACAGAGTGCCCAGAAAACTCATCAGTGCGGTCGAGTTCAGCGACACTCCCGCGAGCATCAGCACCGTCTCCGCGCCCTCGCGAAGCACCATCAGGAAGATGAACACGAACAGCCCGAACCAGGCGTCGTTGCCCGCCAGCAGCCCGACCTTGCCCTCGATTTCGCCCTTCAGCTTGCGCCCCGTCTTCATCATGAAAATCACCATGGTGATAACGAAGAACGCGGCCACCAGCATGACCCAGCCTTCGAAAACGTCTTCATTCAGGTGTGTGCGCGAGATCGCCACGGCTACGCCGATGCTGCCGAGGAACGCCGCAGCCAGCGCCGCGTACACCGTCTTGCGCAGTTCCTGCCGCCCGATCTTCGTCAGATAAGCCAGGGTGATCCCGACGATGAGGGCGGCCTCAACCCCCTCGCGGAGCGTAATGATAAAAGCCTGCAGCATGGTTAGGAACGCCTTATGATCTTGAAAATGAATTTCAATTTCAATATCAAGGATAGTCCCGGCGCGCCAGACAGGTCAATCCGCCACCGCACAACCGCCTGTGATTAGGATCACACTGCGTAATTCCGCCCTTGAAATGCTTCTGCATGCAGGGAAGCGGCGGATTTCCGTTGCTCACCAGATTCGTACGCGCTCGGGCGGAGCGAGGTACAGTTTCTCTCCGGCTTTCACCTCGAAAGCCGCGTACCAGGCATCGATATTCCGCACCGTGGCGGCCCGATATTCCCCGGGAGCATGCCCGTCCGTCAACACCTCCTGGCGCAGCGCAGCCTCCCGCGTCTGCGATCCCCAGTTCTGGCCGAAAGCGAGAAAGAACTGTTGATCGCCCGAGAGACCGTCGTGCATAGGCTCAGCCTTGCCCGAAAGGGACGCCTTGTAACCGTCGTAGGCCGCAGCGATCCCGGCCACGTCGGCGATATTCTCCCCCAGCGTCTGTTTGCCATTGATCGCGAGATCGGGAAAAGGTTTGTAAGTGTCATACTGGGCGGCGAGTTGCGCAGTAGCAGCTTCAAAGTGCTTGAGATCGGCGGGAGTCCACCAGTTCCGCAGGCGGCCTTTCGAGTCAAACGTGGCGCCTTCTGAATCGAAGGTATGGCTGATTTCGTGGCCGATGACGGTTCCGATCGCGCCATAGTTGGCCGCGGCCGGGGCCTGGGGATCGTAGAACGGCGGTTGCAGAATCGCGGCTGGAAAATTGAGCGCGTTCTGCAGCGGCAGGTTCACCGCATTCACCGTCTGCGCCGTCATGCACCATTCCTTTCGATCGACTGGCTTGCCCAGGCGTGCAATCTGGCGCTGATAGTCGGACAGATTCCCCCGCCAGATGTTGCCGAAAATATCGTCCGCCTTCACTTCGAAGCTGGAGTAATCGTGCCAGGTTTCCCCATAGCCGATTCCCACATACAGGGTCGAGAGCTTGGCCTCGGCCTCCGCCTTGGTCGAAGCGTCCATCCAGGTGAGCGCTTCGATGCGCTTGTGAAACGCCGCAATCAGATTTGCCACCATGGCCTCGGCCTGCGCCTTGGCCTCGGCGGAGAAATAGCGCTGTGCGTACGCTTGGCCCACGACGTCGCCCAGCATTCCATCCACCAGGAACACCCCCCGCTGCCACCGCGGACGCTGCTGCGGCGTGCCGTTGAGCTCCTTGCCGAAAAAAGCAAAGCGCTCCGCCGCCAACGCTTTTGGCAGCACACCCCCATATTCCTCGATCAGGTGGAAGGCCAGCCAGTCTTTCCAGGTTTCAAGAGAAGTGGAAGCCACCAGAGCAGATTCGCCAGTGAAGGCGTCGGGTTGCCAGACCATAAAGCTGCTTTGCTGGCTGATTCCGGCCGCTCGAAAATACTCGCCCCAGTCGAGGCCGGGAGCTTTGGCCGAAAAGTCGGCCTGCGTCCATGTGTTGTCGGCCTTGTGGATGTCTTCGCTGTCCGCCAGGCTGCGATGACTCTGCGCAAGGGCGTGCTCGAGTTCAATAATGCGAATCGCTCTGGCGTCCGTGTCTGAGAATCCTGCCAGCTTGAGCATGGCCGAAACGTGCGTCTGATACTTGTCGCGAATCTTGCGCATCTGCTCGCTGTTGGAAAGGTAGTATTCACGATCCGGCAGCTGAAGTCCGCCCTGCATCAGATAAGCCGTGTAGTGCTCCGAATCGTTAAACCCCGGAGCCACCCACAGTCCGAAAAGATTGGCGGTGTGATATACGCCGTTGTTGAGCGCGTCCACGTCGGCCCGCAGGCTTTCGCCCAGGGCATGCGCCAACTCTCGCTTGTCATGAATGGCAGCGATCGCTTCCAGATGCGGTCGCAGAGGCGCCAGCCCTTTCGCCTCGATCGCGGCCTCGTCCATGTACGAGTTGTAAAGGTCGGCAACCTTGCGCGTGGCGGAACCGGCCGGTGGGTTGGACTTGGCGATCTCCGCAATCAAATCAGCCGTGCGCTTGTTGCTCAGGTCCCCAAGCTTCGAAAAGACGTCGACCTCGGCGCGATCCCCCGGAAGCTCGGTGCGCTTGATCCATGCGCCGTTCGCGTAGTGATAGAAATCGTCACCCGGCTTGACCGAGCGATCCATGTTGGCGAGCGCGATGCCGTGGGTCGCGGGTGCGGATGCATCCTGCGCGCACGCGGCAAGGCCGCACGCCACTACACATGTCACGACGAAAATTACAAAGGCAGAAATTCGTTTCATTCTGGGCTCCCGATGACGATTCGCTCTAAAGTGTATTATCTTCAGGTTCGCAGTTTCTAAGTACCGCTACGGTTTCGGCATTTATTTGAACGACCGCCTGGAGCGCGCGCTGCGCTCCCTGTTGTTCCAGCTATCCAAGCACGAAATCGTAGTATGCTCGTAGCATTCGCCGGTCCAGTGGGGGAACGCACTGCCTTGGCTTTCAAATCAGGTCGGCCGACCTACGCCATCATCTTCTTGGCTCTTTCTACTCTCTTCCTCTGCACGACGTTTCTACCCTTCTTCTATTCCATTTTGTTTCCAAACGACGATCTTCAGCGCGTGGTTTCGGCCCTGGAGAACCGGGCCTCTCCTCCCTTAGACGCGGACTCGGTCGTTCAGGAAGCCAAAGGCGCAGCCGGCCTCCTGACCAAGGCAATTCCAGTCGCATATTACTCGGGAATGAGCGCTCGATTTCACCTGGATGGCTCCCACTCGCCGGAACGGATCAAACAATCGCAAGTCACCTACATTGCATGGTTCCAGAAGCGCCCCAAGCCGATGGTCATGGCAATCACGCTCTACGAAAACGAAGGCGGCCAGAAAGCCTACGGCATCAGTGAAGGGAATGCCGTTATCCTGGTACGCGGGTACGGGGTGCCGATCCTTCTGTTCGGGTTCTCCCTCTTCCTGACTCGCAGGAGAAAATCCAGCCTTGTGATCGGCCCCGGCGGGCGCAATGTCCCGCCACAGTAAGCCCTTCCTCCTCGAAAATCCGCGAGCGCGCTCATAACCGCCTCAGAAACGCATTCGCCTCCACCATGTGTGGAAACAACTTCTCTTCCGCCTGAAACTCCGCCGAGTGCACGCAGCGCCGGCTGCCCCGCAGCCTGACCGGATGCTTCAAATGCAGCATCTCGTGGTAGACAATGTATTCCAGCACATAGGCCGGCACATCCCAATGATCGAAGATGCGACTGATGATGATCGCATTGTGGGCCGGATCATAGTGCCCCAGAATGCGGCGTGTCTTGGTCTGGCTCCAACTCATCCGCGGCCGCGCCATCAGCCCGTGAAAGAAACGCGTGTTCAATTTCTCGAAAATCGCGTCCAGATCATAGAAATGCCCGCGCGCCGGACGCAGCCGCTTGTGTCCCCGCATCTGCCGGACCAGATGTGTCTGGCGCACGATGTCGTGACTGGCAACATATTTTCGATAGCGCGCCGCCTGCCCCCGCTCAATCGGCTGGCGATACATTTTCGCCAGCAGGATATGCGCGATAGCCCGCAGAACGCCGTCCGGCGCCCCTTCCAGAAGATCGGAAAGCCGCACCAGAAGCCGTCCCTCCCGCAGCCGGATCGTGTTGTTCACGTTGGCAAAGGCATAGAATTCGATCTTCAACTCGGGGACGGCAGTCGCCGGGCGGAGTTCCCGGTAGGTTTCCTGGAAGATTTCGAGCAGCCCTTCGCGCACGGTGACGTTAGGTTAGCACGAGACACCGACCTCGGACCCTGAACCTCGGGCCTTAGACCTCGGACCGTGGACCTCAGCCCTTGGCACGTCGTGATCAGCTGAGGTCCGAAGTCCGAGGTCCGACGCGAGGTCGTCCTCACTCCGGCTTCCCCGCATTCTTCGCGCTCGAATTCGAATTCAGTTTCTTGTGCTTCGCCGCGTCTTCCTGGTCCACCAGCAGTTTGCGATGGTCCTGCGCCGACGTATCCACGGTATCCAGAATGTCGGTCAGCACGAACTCGTACTGGCGCGATTCCTCCGCCGGAACATCCGCCGCATCCTTCAGCGCGCGCAGCTTGGCCTGAAATTCCGTGTCTGCGTCGATCACAATCTTCAGCGGCTTGCGAATGTCGTCCTTGCGATCCACATAGGTGTCGATATTGTCGTTGAGCTCTTCATACAGCAACAGGAAATCGTCGAGCATGTTGTGCGTCTGCCGCGGACGATCTTTCGTCTTAGGATCGCTCCGCATCTCTTCCAGCTTCACCAGTCGCGCCCGGGTGAACTGAACGTAGAGCGTAAGCCGCTGTTTCGGCTCCCAACTGGCGTCGCGAATCTGGTCAATCTCCTGCTGGGTCAGCGGCTCGCGATGGCGCTGCGCCTGCGCCCCGGAAACACCAGCCAGCAACAGCGCCACGCAGACACCAGAGCGAAGCGGGGAAGCAGTCATTTCGCACCTTTCGGAAACATGGCCTTGAGCAGGTCGTCCCGCACCCGTTGCAGGCGGTTAATGGCGTCTTGCACCGGCGCCTGATCGTCGTGACCGAGCGAGTGCATCAGTTCGGTTAACTTGCGAGCCATCGCGCGCACCGCAATCTCGCTTTGCTTTTGATATTTGTGCGATCGAATCGCATAGTCCCGTGCCAATTCGGAGTACGCCACAACATCCACCAACGCAGCCTGGCCCTTCTCGACTTCGCCCGCCGCGTAGAGCTTGTCGGCCTCCACCAGTTGCCGGTGGGCAATCTGCACACACAAGTGAGGCCGGTCCCCGATGTTCGCCGAGGCGAGCCGGGCCTTCAACTCCTCGACTGAGGGCTCGTTGCCGGGCACAGCACGGGCCATCACCGCAGCGAGCGCCAACAGCGCGACCGTTCCCCACAGCCGAAATAAGTACCGCACCCCAAGCATCATCCCGAGTCCCGCCCCAATTACTTTTTCGGCTCGATGGCGATGAGCCGGTGCTTCGCCTGCCATTCCTGTTCAGGATACTTCCCATTGGCCGTCTTGAGGAAGAGGTGAAAATTCAACGCCGCCCGCTTCACATCTTTAAGATGGTCATAAGCTGAAGCCCGCATAAAGTACGTGATGGGTTCCTCCGGCAGGAATTTCGCCCTCTTGTCCAGTGCCTGAATGGTCAGAGGATAATCTTTGTTCTCGCCGGCGGCGAACGCCAGGTCCCCATAAGCCGTCCCCAGGTCGGGCTTGAGTTTCACCGCTACCTGAAATTCCTTCTCCGCGTCCGCGAACTTCTTTTGTTCAAGCAGCGCTTTCCCCAGACTCTGATGCAGCGCCGCGTCGTTGGGACCGGCGCTCAGCAGCCCACGGTAAGCCGCCTCAGCCAGATCGTATTTCTTGGCGATGACATAGAGATCGGCAAGATCGCGCTGCAGCGAAACATCCGCCGGAGCCAGCTTCGCCCCAGCCTGCAATTCGGCAATCGCGTCGTCGTACTTGCCGTCCGCCGCCAGCACTCGCCCCAATTGAATGCGCGCGTTGGCCTGCTCGGGATGCGCCACCACCAGCTTGCGCAACTCCGCCTCCGCTTCCGGCAAACGGTGCCCGCGCATGTAGATGTTGGCCAGCCCAGTGAGGGCGTCGGAAGAAGGACCCAGTGCGAGCGCCTGTTTGTATTCCTGCTCGGCATCGGAGAATTTCTCTTGCTTCTCCAAGAGCAGCCCCGCAGCCAGGTGAGGCTCCGGATCCTTCGGCTGCAACCACGCCGCCTGCCGGTAGGCCGCAATAGCCTCATCCGGCTTCGTGGCTTCGAGCAGATGACCCAGAGAAAGCCACGCCCGCGCCTGCCCCTCTGCAACATGACTGGTGGGCTTCAGCTGAGTGGCCGTGCGCAAAAACAGTTCGGCATCGGGCTGGCCAGCCTTGGCGAGTTGCAGGCCCAGATTCAGGTTCGACTCAAAAACATCCGGCTTCGCCGCCACCGATTTTCGATACGCGGCAATCGAGTCATCTCTCCTGCCGAGCCCATTCTCCACAAACCCAAGTTCGAACCACGCCACATAATTCGCGGGATCGTCGCCTGCCACCTTGCGCAGCAAGGGCTCGGCCCCGGCGTAGTCCTTTTTCTGGATCAACTCCTCAGCCTTCGCAAGTTCAGGAGATGGCGCCTCCTCCTCGGCAACGGTCGTGTGATGGACAGTTGTGTGATTGACGGCCTGTCCGGAAGCGGTCTTCGGCTTGTGATGAACGCTCGAAGAAGAGCCCTCCGCCTGGGATTCGGATTGGGATTGGGATTGCCCCTGCGAATCCGCCTGCGGCGCAGACGATCCCGCTCCCGCCGCTTGCGCGCCGGCGCATGCCGGCAAGCACGCCAGCATCACAGCGATCGCCAGCCTACGAACGACCATGAATTCACGAGCCATGGGATCGCGAGTTACCGTTGTTGTTCAGAATACGCGCCAGATATTTTCCCGTATAAGAGCCCGCCAGCTTTGCGATCGCTTCCGGCGGCCCCGCCCCCACCACCTTGCCGCCACGATTCCCGCCCTCAGGTCCCAGATCGATCACCCAGTCCGCCGTTTTGATGACCTCCAGATTGTGTTCGATCACGACGATCGATCCCCCTGCTTCAATCAGACGCCGAAAGGCCGCCAGGAGTTTGCTCACGTCGTCAAAATGCAATCCCGTCGTAGGCTCGTCGAAAATGTAGAGCAGCCGCCGCTTGAGCCGCGCCTCGCCTCCCGAGCCCTTGCTGATCTCCCGCGATGCCGGCTGCAGGTGGGCCGCCAGCTTCATGCGCTGCGCCTCTCCACCAGACAGTGTGGTCGCCGACTGTCCCAGCCGCAAATATCCCAGCCCCACTTCCTCCAGCGTCCGCAGCTTCTCGGTGATCTTAGGCACCTCGGCGAAAAACTTTAGCGCTTCTTTCACCGTCAGGTTCAGCACTTCGTGAATATTCTTGCCGCGGTAGCGCACCTCCAGCACCGTCGGCTTATAGCGTGCCCCCTTGCACTCCTCGCAAATCAGCTCCACGTCGGCCAGAAACTGCATCTCCACTGTGACCGTGCCGTCCCCCTGGCAAGTCTCGCACCGCCCTCCGGGGATGTTGAACGAGAAATGTCCCGCGCCGAACCCGCGCTTCTTGGCTTCCGGCAGGGAAGCGAACAGATCCCGAATCGCATCGAACGCCTTGATGTATGTAACCGGGTTCGACCGTGGAGTGCGCCCAATCGGCGACTGATCGACCAGCACCACTTCTTCGATAAACTGATCGCCCTCCAGACTCTCCCAACTCGCCGCCGGCCCGGTTGCTCCATTGCCGGATTGCTGCTTGGCCTGCGCCAGCGCCCGGTACAGAACCTGATGCAGCAGCGTCGATTTGCCCGATCCCGACACCCCGGTAATCGCAACGAGCATCCCCAGCGGAATGCTGATTTCCAAGTTCTTCAGATTGTTGGCGCGCACGCCGCGAATCCTGATCTGCTGTGCTCCCGGCTTGCGCCGCAGCACCGACGCCTGAATCCGCAAGTCTTCCGAGAGATATCGTCCGGTCAGCGAAACCGGATTGTGCAATATCTCGTCGTAAGTCCCTTCCGCCACAAGCTTGCCGCCGTTCTCCCCGGCCCCCGGGCCCAGGTCGAGAATCCTATCGGCCGCGCGCATGATGTCAGGGTCGTGCTCGACCACCAGAATGGTGTTCCCCAAATCGCGCAGGTCGTGAAGAATCTTGATGAGCCGGTGCGTGTCCCGCGGATGCAGCCCAATCGACGGTTCATCCAGCACATACAACGTCCCCACCAGCCGCGAGCCCAGCGAAGTCGCCAGCTGAATGCGTTGCGCCTCACCGCCCGACAGCGTGGAAGACAACCGGTCCAGCGTCAAATACTCCAGCCCTACTTCGTTCAGAAACCGCAGCCGCTCGCGAATCTCCTGCAACAGCCTGTCCGCAATCTCGGCTTGCTCCGCACTCAGTTCAACCTGCTCAAAGAAGCGCAGCGCGTCTTCCACGGTAAGCGCGCAACCCTCGCAGATATTCCGCCCGTTGATCTTGACCTGCCGCGCTTCCAGCCTTAGCCGCGACCCATTGCAGTCCGGGCACAGCGAATATCCCCGGTAGCGGCTCAGAAACACGCGCACGTGCAACTTATATTTCTTGCGCTCCAGGTGATTGAAGAATCCCCGAACCCCCAGAAACTTTCCTTCGCCTCTGAGGATGAGATCCTTGTGTTCCTGCTCCAGATCCGCCCATGGCACATCCAGCGGTATCCCCGCCGCCTTGGCGAACCGCTTCAGATCGGTAAACAGCGGACGATACTTGGGCTTGGTCCACGGCTCAATCGGGCACTCGCTCAGCGTCTTCAGCTTGTCCGGAATCACCAGGTCAAGATCGAAGTCGATCGTATTCCCAAATCCCTGGCACCGCGGACACGCCCCGTAAGGATTGTTAAAAGAAAAAAGCCTCGGCTCCGGCTCCTCATACCGCAGACTGCACTCCTTGCACTCAAACCTCTGCGCAAACCGCAAAATCTGTGCCTGTGTGGCGCGGGCGCCCCCGCCCGCGTCTGTCTCTGGCCAGTCAGCCCGCGGAATCTCAAAAACAACCTCTCCCGCTTCCCGATAAGCCGTCTCAATCGCATCCACCACACGTGTGCGAGCCTCCGCCGACACCACCAGCCGGTCG
>Ga0207088_1097_pt1 | contig 17383 bp, 13 predicted proteins | sample Alteio_BWMinHeat_52_FD_153564 | JGI IMG/M metagenome (GOLD analysis project Ga0207088, IMG submission 153564) | Enriched cells from forest soil in Barre Woods Harvard Forest LTER site, Petersham, Massachusetts, United States -... | ecosystem: Environmental > Terrestrial > Soil > Temperate forest >... | reverse complement strand
GCCAAGGCAAGATAGAAAATAAGTAGTGGAATAACTGAAGCTAAAACGATTTGAACCCACAATGCCTTTTCTGGGTTAGGGCCGACAAGCTTATAAATCAATGCCAAAAAGATTGGATACCCAGGTAAACGATAAAAATTTGGCTGCCCCGTAGGTAAACTGATGCCCTTGCCTTCTGCGATACCTTGGCCAACTAAATGGTAAGTCATCGAATCGACCTGCCAATAGTTGGTGTCTTTACTCAAATAAAAATGATAAACGGCTGCGCGAACAAGAAATGAAAAAATAAATAAAGCCAATAAAAACAGCTTCTCTCTTTTTGCCAATATGATCATGCAATACTCCTCATCCTCACCTTTTCTACTCCCATAGGGTTTTCATCTTAACCAAATGAAAAGCAAAAGCAAGACCCGTTATACCATTCCTATAGCTTAGAAGTTGAAATCAATTAATAAAGGCGCTCGCCCTGAGGAGCATGCGGTAGCATGCGTCTCGAAGGGTCTGGAGCGCTTCAAAAAAAGATGCTTAAAGCGCTCCTATCCTTCGAGACGGCACTTCGTGCCTCCTCAGGACGAGCGCCGTTTAGTAGCCTCCAGGAATTAATTGTTTATTTTTAGGAAATAGTATTATTTCTTATAAATTCCATAAAGCGAAAGCCCAAAAGGGAACGATATCCCCCTTGAAATAAACTTATTTTCAGATGATAAAACGGTGTAAAAAACTCTGTTAACTAACTTTGGAAAGCAAGAGATTGGCGCGCTGGGAGAATTTCGTGAAAGCAACCTCTTAACTACGGCAGGAAAAAAGAGCCAAAAAAACCAATAGCCAAGCGTCTCTTTTTTGAAATTTGTCATGAGCCGCTTCATCATCGTTTTATTGTACCGACGATAATGATTTAGAGCACGATCATGTCCTCCAAAAAGAAAGTTGAAGGCGGGGACTGTAAAAACAAAGCTCCCCCCTTTTTTTAGAAGACGGTGCACTTCTTCAACCATTTTCTGATCATCTTGGATATGCTCAATAACATCGAAGGCAACAACCATATCAAAAAAAGCATCTGAGTAAGGAATATCGCATGCATCAGCTTGCTTTTTTTCTGCAATCAATGATGCAGGTATCAGATCTAGCGCATTTTGATCGATATCAATAGCATATACAGACCCCATTTTTTTAAAGCATGCAAGATCTTCTCCCGTTCCAGCGCCCACACTTAAAATTTTCATTGATTTTTGTGTGGCTGCTTTTTGACAAAGTTGCTCAATCAATTGTGTCTTAGCCTTAAACCAAAAATGATCCTGATTTGCCCCGGCTGCAAAATCTTTGAAATCCATCAATGCTCCTTTCTTTACTTTTTATTTGAAGCGTATACCATAAAAATAATTTTTGAAGTCTGCAAGCTAAGGAGAGGTAATGGAGCATAAATATCTTTCTGTCGTCATACCTTTATTTAATGAAGAAGCAAACCTTGAAACAGTGTACCAGGAATTGACGTCTATTCTTACATCGCTACAGTATTTTACCGCATACGAAATTGTTATGGTAAATGATGGAAGCAAAGATGATTCTCTTTCTCTCCTCAGGCAACTTGCGAGGAACGATCCGCATGTTAAGGTCATCTCATTTACCCGTAATTTCGGACATGAAAATGCAACTTATGCTGGTATTTTACAAGCGAAAGGCGACGCCGTTGTCCTTATGGATGCCGATGGACAAGACCCTGCAGAGCTGATTAGAAAGTTTGAAAAAGAGTATCTGAATGGCTACCACATTGTGTACGGCCAACGTACCAAGAGACTTAATGAAACCTGGGTCAAAAAATTAACCTCTAAAGCCTTTTATCCCATATTTCAATTTCTTACCAAGGTCGATCTACCACGGAATGTAGGCGATTTTTGTTTAATGAGCAGAAAGGCAGTTGAGTGCTTAAAGCAGCTACCAGAAAAGACCATCTTTGTGCGTGGAATGATTTATTGGTCAGGACTTGCTAAAAAAGCTGTGCCTTTTGTGCGTAGAAGCAGAGGTGGTGGTAAATCGAAATACAATTACACTAAGCTCACTGTATTTGCTCTGGAAAATATCATCTCATTTTCAACCGTACCCATTTATTTGATTATCTTCTTTTCACTCATCATCATCGCACTTTGCTTGATGGGTGGCGTTGTTGCCTTAGGGCTGCATCTTGCCGGCTTAGTGGTTATGACCGGTTGGACATCGCTTATTATGTGCATGTTGCTGCTTTTTGCAGCCACGTTCTTTTTTATGGGCATCCTAGGGCTTTACATCGGCAAAATATTCCAGGAAGTTAAGCAGCGACCAGTATTTTTAATTGATGAAAAGATTAATATAGACATTGAGACAGCAAAAGAATATCACTCTGGATTTGTTGCGCACGAAAAAGCGGAACAGGTTAGTAGACAAGCTTGAAGCGCTAGAGTTTTTCAATTTCGATATTCATGGTCTCCATCGCCGTTGTTACATCTGAGTCACTATCATTACCCTGTTTTGCCTTTGAAACCATCTTATCTAAATCGGTAACAAACTTTTCAAACTGTTTCATATATTCCTGCGCAGATTGCGCTTTGCTTTGATCCAATGAATCAGAGGAGTGTAGAAACTGTTTGATTCTCTCTGTTATCCCCTCAATGAGCTTAACTGAGCGCAAATGCCAAGCACGCATGATAACTGTCGACATTTTACTGTCTAACTGTGCAAAAATGCGGTCATCAGCATCCGCACTCTGCACACACAGCTCAGAAAGTATTTTTTGCCACTGATCCAACCGTTGCCCTAAGAGATGAGTATCACCAACTTTTTGAACAGTAATTACATCGAGTAACCACTGCTCTTTTTTCTCATTGTACCTATCAATCCTGATCCAGAAACGTCCTTGTGCAGCTGGCGACAAATCTTTGAACCCGCTGACAATATCAAGTAATGATTTGTCATCACCAGTTTCGATGAGCTCGGTTCCTGCCTTACGAAGCTGATTAATGAAGCGATAGACATGCACCACAGAAAGCCATTTTTGGGCACATTTGCTAGAAGCTGTGCTTAATTTTTCTTGAGATTTATTGTCCTTGGATTTGTCTTGAGATTTTGTGTCGTAGGCCGCATCAAGAGAGAGCATGCCAAAAAGAAACAGTATCAAAAGAGCAAATTTTTTCATCTCATACCCCTTCATCCAGAAACGACTACAAGTGCACCATGCAATAAACTTATATTAAAGGGGATTATGAAGTATTTGCAAGGACTTCTACCATTGTACGCTTTTAAAAGAAGCTCTACTTATTTATCAAATAAGCAAATTATGGCCACTTTATTGCCCTACTAGGATGACAAAAAAAATATGCTAAACTTAATGCCTTAATTTAATCTTAAGGAGCTGATTATGATAACTCGTGTTCGCGGAACTGAAGACCATATCGATTTAAAGCTGCATGACTTTACCCTTGATAAAATCAAACAACACCTTGCAACCTATAACTTCCACCACATCGAAGTTCCCATACTTGAGCACACCGAATTGTTTACCAGATCAATCGGATCAGAAACTGATATCGTGTCCAAAGAGATGTATGTTTTTCAGACTGCAAGCGGTGAAAGCATCTGCCTACGGCCTGAAGGCACAGCATCCGTCATACGCGCTTATGTTGAAAACCGCATAGAGCAAGCTCCTTGGAAAGTATTTATTCATGGGCCAATGTTTCGGCACGAGCGCCCACAAAAGGGCCGCTGGCGCCAGTTTACCCAAGTCAGTGTTGAAGTGATCAATACAACCAGCATCCCACAAGATGCCCACCTCCTGAAAATGCTTGATAGCCTTTTTACCGATGCCTTGCAGCTTGACCATTACGTCTTGAAGATCAATTTCTTGGGCTGCCCCGATGATCGTAAAGAGCATAAAGCTGCATTGGTACAATTCTTAGAGGGCATTCTTGACCAAATCTGCACAACCTGCCAGGCACGCAAAGATAAAAATACTCTGCGTGTTTTTGACTGCAAAAATGAGACCTGCAAGGCACTTTATCAAAAAGCACCAAAAATTACCGATCACCTTTGCAAGGCCTGCTCTGGCGAATGGAAAGAGCTTCAATCACTGCTTAACATACTTTCGGTCAGCCACATCATCGACCCGACACTTGTCCGTGGGCTTGATTATTACAACAGGACCGTCTTTGAATTTTCGTCACGCGAACTCGGTGCCCAAAATGCTTTTTGCGGGGGCGGGCGTTATAATTTAGGCAAAGAGGTAGGCGCAAAAGAGGACATCCCCTGTGTTGGCTTAGCCATTGGCATGGGACGCCTGCTTATGCTGGTTGAGAAGAATTTACAAAAACTTACTATTCCCCAAGAGCCACCGCTTCATATTATTATCCCCATGACGGTTGAACAACGTCCTTTAGCGTTATTGCTTGCCTCTCAACTCCAATCACATGGTCTATGCACCGATGTGCTCCTGGAAGATGCCTCTCTTTCAAACATGATGAAAAAAGCAAATAAAATGGGTGCAAAGTTTGCGCTAATTTTAGGCTCAGATGAACAACAAAATGGTACGGTTTCAGTCAAAAATATGATAAAGGGTGAAACTACGGTTTATAAACAGGCAGAATTAGTGACAGCCCTACGCAGCTAAAAATTTTTCACTAGGAATCATCTCGTGCTCATAACTTATAAATATGTGACTCTAGCGCTGCTTTTAATCGCTCAATCCATACCAGTACAAGGTGGCGGTGGACTCTCTAAAAGTGCCTCAAATGAAGAGCTTTTCACCGCAGCGGAAAAAGGCGACTATCAAAAAATGAGTGATCTTTTAGCGCAAGGGGCAGAAATTCATTGGGAAAAAAGCGATGTCATTATCAAGGTTATTGCATCAGGAAACACCAAATGCCTAAAACTATTACTAGAAAATAAAGCGAAAATAGACTATACAAACTGGACACTCCTTCATAGAGCAGCTTGGGCTGGATTTCCTGAAATAATGCAGCTCTTAGTAGACCGAAAGCTGCCCTTAGACACGTATGCATATATTGATGTAACCGATAGACATCATGGTATGACTCCCTTACTTGTCGCCATAGAATCTGGAAAAACTGAATGCGCAAAAGTACTCATCAAAGCAGGCGCTGATGTTAATAAAACTCAGAGCCAAGGCCCTTGCTCGTCGCCTCTTGGGTATGCTTTGAGCACGGGAAATATGGCATGCGCACAGCTACTTATGGCAAATAACGCTAAAATCAACTGGGCGGACTACCCGGGTATTATCAATGCCATCAACTCAGGTAGCGCTGCATGTGTAAAGCTATTCATCGAACTCGGAGCGAAAACAGACCATCAAAATTGGACGCTCCTCCATGAAGCAGCCAGAGCTGGATTTCCAGACATTATGCAGCTCTTAATAGACCAGAAGCTGCCGGTAAATGAGCATTTTCATGACGATAAAAGTCCATACAACGGCATGACTCCTCTGATTGTTGCTGCATATTTTGGAAACACTGAATGCGCAAGAATACTCATCAAAGCAGGTGCCGATGTAAATAAAGGTCAGGACAGAAACCCCTTCTGGCGACCCCTCGCAACCGCCTTAAGCCAGAGAAAAGTAGCATGCGCACAGCTACTTATCGAAAATAACGCACAAATTCAGCAACCAGGTTTTTCTAATCTTCAAATAGCCGTACGGGCCGGAAGCACAGAATGTGTGCAATTGCTTCTCGATAAAGAAGTAAACATTAATCATCAGTATGTTGACGGTAACCGTAAGGATGATACCGCACTCCACCTAGCAGTAGCCAACAATGACATTCATTGCGTACGCTTACTTCTTGATGCTGGCGCAGATGCAACAATTACGGACAAAGAAAATAAAACGGCACTCCAAAAAGCTCAAGAACGAAGATATGATGATCTGGTGATAATAATGCAGAATTTAATTGATGAAAAAAGATGGCTCACCAAGGCACTTGTTGATGGTATCAATGCAAAAAATTTAAAAGACGCTCAGGCCGCAATCAAAGCAGGAGCAAATGTTAACCAGCCAGATCTAAATGGCGAATTCCCAATTCATAAAGCAGCACACAAGGGTAATGCAAAAATACTATGGGAATTACTAGCCGCAAAGGCTTCTATTAATCAAACCAATAAAGATGGACAAACCGCTTTACATATTGCTGCCAAAAACGGGCATGCCGCTTGTGTCGACTTATTGCTGCAAAAAGGAGCTGATCCAAAAATTAAAGATCGATTCAAACGCACCCCACTTTTTTATGTCGCGCAGAACGGCGATAGTGAGTCAACAGAACTCCTACTTGAAGCGGGCGCGGATTGTAATCCTCCTATCAAAGACTCTTTGTTAAACATGTTTAATGAGACTCCCCTTCAAGTGGCAATTGAGAAAAAGAATGTAGCCTGTGCCAAAAAATTATTAGACCGGAAGGCTCTTGTTGCTCCAAACTCTTTGCTCGTCCATAAGGCTGCTGAGCAAGGATCAAATGAGCTCGTCATAATGCTTATTGAGCATGGTGCCATTATTGATGAAATAGATGCACAAGGCCTTACAGCACTGCATAAAGCCGCTGAAAAAGGACACGCTGCCATTGTGCGCACGCTCCTCAAAGCTGGATATCAAACATCTGCCCATGATCTCAATGGATGGTTTCCAATTTATTTTGCAGTAAAGAATGGACATACAGAATGCGCAAAATCTTTGCTTGATAACAAGCATCCAGTCTGGACAGGATGGACACCGCTTCATGAAGCAGTACTGAATGGACAAGTAGATTGTGCAGAACTTTTTGCCACCCTTGATCAAAAAAAAACATATCTATCTCAAAGATGGACAAATGCCAATGCATGCAGCCACCAAGAACCTTGCATGCTTAAAAATGGTTTTTGTAAAAGAATCGGTAAATTTAGCTGACAACGCAGGCTTTACACCACTTGATTATGCTGCTGAGTATGACAATCCTGACAGTACACGCTTCTTGCTCGACAATGGAGCAACTATTAACAAGTGCACTATTTTTCAGGCATGCCGGGGAAAGGAAAACTATCGCTGCATTAAAATACTTCATGAAAAAGGTGCAGACATCAATGCATTAGTTGAAGATAATCGATACTACAATGCTGCAATCAATCCATTACACCATGCCGCAGGGTGGGGCAACTATAACGCAATTGATATCCTTATCTCGCTTGGTGCAAACCCAGACATAAAAAGTGGTGAAGGCAAAACCCCGGCTGAATTTGCTCTTGCCCATAACCACCCAAACATCGCCTATGATATTCCGGTAATTGCAAAGCAATACCAAACAGATCTTGAAAAGCGACGGGGGATGGTTTATCAGACGCTATTTAAAAACGGCTCAATCCCCATTGTTGTGATTATGATTATTCAAGGGTATGTAAAATAGGGCGCCTACGACGTAACCGGTTCTTGACCAGAATGTTTAATCACCTGCTCAACATAGTCCAGCTGCCTGATCTGTGCGTCAAAGCGAAAGCAATAACGAGAGTAGCTTACAGCAAGCTCTTGTTTTGCATTTTTAACATTCTTTTTAATTGCTTTAATTCTTTCAACAATATAGTCGGCAAAAGAGTCTGAATCGCGCTTAAAAACTGAAACAGTTGCTAGATGATTTTCTGAAAGGAATGAGGCATAGTAACCAAGATCACGATCAACCTCATGGGTCATATGAACCAGAAGCTGTACATACTCTGCAATACTTTCATCAAACCTTTTAAAGTGGGCATCATCAATGTTAACTTTTCCCGTCTCTTTAAGATGTTCAATTTTATGCTTGATGAGAACTTTTTTTTCAATTGCCCCATTAACTTTGGCGTTAATCTCTTCTTTTAGAGAAGCCAACAAGCCAACAGCTTCGGACAATTTTTGACTAAGGTCGCCAGACAATGGAGTTACTGGAATCGACTTTAAAAGGCTTTGGATGAGCGCTTCGCGCACTTTGTTTGCCGTTTCAGCATCAGCTGTATCAACAGAATTGTCAGCCATAAGCTCAGGTAGAATATCTTGAATGTGATCTTTCTCGATTTGATTAGTCATGGTCTTTATCATCACCTAGTTAGACGGGATCCCTCATTAACAACTGACTTATTTTATCTTTTCAGCAGAAAAATAGCAAAAACATTTGCTCAACCAGGCAAAACTCTTCACTGCTTTTTGGCAAGGCTGACACAGTGCAGACTTTCATGTTTTTATCGCGACACGAATCAACAAGAAAATTTATTGCCACGTAGAAATATTTAAAAGGCCTAATACAGCTCATTGAGCGGATTGACAGCAGATAAACAAATTAAGCAAAAGACATCACGCAATCAGACAATAACCAATTCAGATTGAAACAATCAACATGGCTTTCAACAATCACTTAACACCGATCAGATCATACGTTACAACAACTTTAAGGGTACTTACCCACAAAGTTGTTGGTAACTATTTTTTTTAATACCCTTAATTACCCTTCTGAAGATACAAAGAGCAAAGTGTATCATTTTGATACACTTTCAATCAATGCGATACATAGCTAATTTTTGACCCATTAACATAATAATAAAAGTTTGCGACCCTACTACGCTCTTCGAGCTACGTAGGGCAGGCCCATAAGGAGATGAGCATGAGTTGCCGAATTGCCTTCTTCTGATACACTAACGTAAAAGGATTATTGGGAGCGTATTTTGAAAGGAATCGCAATGCAAACAATAACAATAAAATATGTTGCGCGTTTAATACTGACCATCGGTTGCTTTTGGTCTGGGCTAAAATCAAATAATCAAGAGTCAAGGGCCCCGGCGGAGCAAACAACATCACTCAATGCGTGGATAGAAACAGCAAAACAATCTGTTCAAAAAAAAGTTTTAGCCAATGGCATGACCGTCCTCTTCTACCCTTTACTAAACACCAGCCAAGTTTATTTGAATGTCATCTACAACGTTGGCTCACGCAATGAACACGAAGGCCAGTACGGCTTAGCGCACATGGTCGAACACATGATTTTTAAAGGCACCGAGCGCATGTCTGAAGTTGACCTGTTTATGATCGCTGAAAAATATGGCAACGTTGAACGTAACGCTTTTACAAGCGCCGATCAAACCTCATATTATTTTGTCACCGATAACAAAAACTGGCCGATCTTTTTAAATATTCTTGCTGACTGCATGCAAAATGTAAAATTTGATGAAAACCACTTTGCATCAGAAGTTAAAACAGTTATCAGCGAACTTAACCTTCGCCGCACCAATGTGATCCGAAAATGCCTTGAAGTTATCCTGGCAAGCTCCTTCCCCATTATCCACCCATACCACCACACAACAATTGGAAGACGAGAGGATTTAATTCAGTCCACTGCGCAAGATTTAAAGCAGTTTTATGCACACCATTATGGCCCAGAACGAGCGACGCTCATCGTAGTTGGCAACATTGACCAGGCAACTCTTTTTGACAACGTAGAAGAGTACTTTGGGCCTATCCCCACCAATCGTAATCCAGCCCCAAAAGCATTTGATCCAAGCCCATTTTTACCAACAGATTTTGTACAACATAACGTAACTATTCACACACAAACCACCAACCCAACAACGCTGCTTTACTGGGTTGTTCCTGGACTGCGCGATACAACATCACTGCTCACTTCATGCATAAGCTACGCACTCAATGAACGTCTCAAAAAATTAAAGGACAGCTATGACATGGTCTTGTCATGCCATACTTCTGCGCTGCACCTTTTTGAGGCGGGCATTTTTTATGCCTCGTATGAACCAAAAACAGAATCATGGGGCAAGCAGCTTTCAACCACCAGCTGTGATGAAACATGCAGAATACTCATCGAAAATGAAATACGCGATCTTGCACAAAATGGCCCAACCGACGATGAGCTTGCAAAGTACAAAATGCTCAGCCGCAATAACTTTGTTAATGGCTTTGAGAACATCGACTTTGTCGCATCCATACTCGATGCCTACTGCCTTAACCATAATGAATACGAAGCATTTGATCGGTTTAACTACCGACAAGCAATAACACCAGCACTTATCAAAACATTTTGCTCAACACATCTAGCCGGCAACGTTACCCACTGCATCAAATGCGTCCCGTTAATGGAAGCTGAGAAAAAAAATTGGGTGGCGCAACAAGAAAAAATTGAGCGTTATGAACAAGGACTTTTAAAACAAAAAGAGCGTCAAAGCGTGCTGGAAGAGCCAAAACTTTTGGGGCAGCTGCCAGAGCCAGAACTCCTCGATTTTGAGTATCAAAAGCCAGACGAACAAATAACTTTAAACAATGGCCTAACAGTCTACGTCAAACAACGCTCCCACTGTCCTGGAATTGTACTCTCATGCGGATTTAAAAATCATGAACTCAATAATGCCTACTACAGCCAGATGCAACAAAGCCACATTCCATCGTTGGCCATGAAGTTACTTAGAGAAGAAAGCGCTGGAGACGTGCAGCACCCTGAGGCTTACTGTAAAAAAGAGCATGATGATTTTTTTGATCGGTTAGGTGCTGAATATGGATTTTCTGATGCTGGCGGCGTTTTGTGCTGCCTGACTGATAACTTTGCTCCCGCCGTGCAGCGATTCTTTCATATTTTAACCTCCCCAACCTACCCAATGCAACCTCTTATGCGACGCGTGGAAAACATCGGACAAAAAATTATCCAGTCCCAAAATGATGAAAGCCATATCGCCAGCAACAGACTCAGCCGCTACCTATTTAGTGGCTATTCATGGATTTACAGCGACGATGAGCTCCTCGAGCAGGTAAAAAGTTACTCGCAGCCCCAGCTGGTTAACTTTCATCATAACAACATCACGCCAGACAATATGTTTGTGATAATTGTTGGCAACATCGAAGCTCGCCAAGCTGCACAAACGCTTGAAGATGCTTGCGCTTCATGGAAAACAACATCAGGTCAAAAACTTTCTATGCAAGTCCCTGAGCTTCCTAACCCACCCGCCCAACAAATGCATTTCGTTTTACCTAAAGAGCAAATTATCCTGATGGCAGGTAGAGTTTCAACTTATGCTGACACCGATGATGCCATTGCGCTTTACGTTCTGCAAACATACCTAAACCGAGAGCTCTTCCACATTCGTGAACGCACCGGGCTGTTTTACAACTGCACCGCATCGCTCAAACCTCATTCATTTTTAACCAAGGATGCCTGCTCGTTGTCAACCAAGCTTTCACCTAAAGATGTAACCAAAGCAAAACAGGAAATCAATGCAGTACTGCAACACATTGCAGACTACGGAGTTCCTGCAGAGTACCTAGCACAAGCAAAAATGAACTATCGCCTTGAGCTTTGCAAGGGCTTTTCAACCAACAGCGAACTTGCTGAAAGCTACAAAGCAATTGTCAGCAACAATCGCTCATTTAGCCATTACGAAAATAAGCTGAACAGAATTAATGCACTAACACTCGACGACATTAACACCGTTGCAAAAAAAATACCTCACTCCTGATGAATGGACGTGGGTTGAAGTGGGAAGAAATAATAATGCTGATGCCTAAGATTTATCCTGTTACCTGTCACACTGATCACGTTGGTCCCGGCTCAACATTTGTTGCCATCAAAGGCTATGCTACTGATGGAACAAAATATATTAATGATGCCTTAGCAAAGGGCGCTACCACCATTGTTTTAGACCAAGCATCATCAACGCCTGAACTTGAGGATCTCTGCAAACAGTTTCAGGCGGGGTACTCGGTGGTCCGTGACACGCGGATAGCGCTTGCCGAGCAGGCAGCGCAGGCACTTGGTAACCCTGCAGATAAACTAAAAATTATCGGCATCACCGGCACCAAAGGTAAGACAACAACCGCTTATTTAACTGAATATTTACTGCGCCAAGCTGGGCATAAAACAGCGCTTGTCAGCACCATTGCCCAAACAATTGGAGATCAGCGCGAAGACAGCAAACTGACAACGCCGGAAAGTGATTATCTGCAGATGTTTTTTGCACAGTGCGTCAAGGCTGGAGTTGAGTATGTGGTCATGGAAGTTTCATCGCACGCTCTTGCCCTCAATCGAGTTCATGGCATTGAATTTACGAGCGTTGGGTTTAGCAATCTTTCACAAGATCATCTTGATTTTCACGGCGATCTTGAGTCTTATTTTGCGGCCAAAACACAGCTGTTTTCTATGGTCAAAGCTGGCGGCAGTATTGTCATTAATAGTGATTCTGAATGGGGAAAGAGAGCTGCTGAGTGCGCAGCAGCACATAGTAAAGGCGCATCAATTATTTCTTACGGGCAAGAGCCAATGAGTGCAAACCATGAGCACCTTCAGATTCTTGAAACAAGTTTTTCCGGCATCACCATTAAACTCGGATCTCAAACCTACTTCTGCCCATCGCTCTTTGGCTCATTCAACGGGTACAATATAGCCATGGCTATATTGCTCTGCAGCGATGCAAAAATAAATGCTGCTCAAGCTCTTGCACAGTTTCCCGGCGTTCCCGGCAGGCTCCAAAAACATACACTCAAATCTGGCGCACACGCCTTTGTCGATTATGCTCACAACACGCCCTCTTTTCATGCAGTGCTTTCTATGCTGCGCCCCTACACCAAGCATTTAATTGTAATATTTGGCTGTGGTGGCAATAAGCCAAAAGAGCGACGCTTTGGCATGGGGCGGGTGGCGGCGGAGTTTGCTGATACCATTATTGTGACTGATGACAACCCGCGTTTTGAAGATCGCAACGCGATTATTAATGACATAATTTCTGGGATGCCGGAGGAGAAGCAAAAGGCCGTTGTGCGTCAGGCAGATCGCGCGCAGGCCATTGCCCTGGCTGCGTCGCTGGCCCATGAGGGATCGATTGTTGCTTTGCTGGGTAAGGGGCATGAGACCTATTATTTAATTAATGGGCAGACGTTGTATTTTGATGATTATGAAGAGATTAGAAAGTTTTAGGGGTAGCTATCCCGTGGTCTAAAAATTCAATTTTATGTGCGACCTGAAAAATTCAATAAGTCTACGCGCTTGGTTTGTGATTAATATTTGTTCTTAAAATCCCGTCGGGATTTAACGTAAGCGAGCCCTTGGCGAGCGTTAGCCCAGTGCAAGCGCTCAACGCGCAGCGCTGGGTTGAGAAATCCAAACAAGTTTCTGCCCCGGCGGGGCAGCACTCTTATTATTCAAAAATATTTTTTAACTTTCACGTGCCTACAGCAGCATCCCGCATTTCTCAATGAACTTGTGGTTAAATAATTTTTAGGAAGAGAAAAGAGCCTGTTTTGACTAAACAAACTTGTACCAGTACTCACTCCTGCTACTCGCCTACCAAGAAGAGACCGCAGCATAGGGCTGGCTGTTTAAACCGAAAGAGAAATAAGAGCTACAGCAAATATTGCGATGCGCATGTAAAATCCTTTTATAAGTTATTCGGGCAAAAAAATCAAACTATTACCCAATAATTTTTTTGGCGTTTCACCATTTATATTAACAAGATCTTCTTTCGCACCTGCTTTAATCAACAATTTATATGCATCATCTTTGCCAAATTTCTTAGCGTACATTGCGGCATAATGCAAAGCCGTATTGCCAAATTTATCTTGAATATCTAAATTTGGCTTATACTCCAAAAACAAAATCAAATCTTGCACAAAGAATCCCTTACCATAGTCAATTTCTGAGTACCAATTAAACTTTCGTCGTTCAATCAGCGCATGCATGATGGCAGTCCGCCCCTTAGGGTCTTGGGCATTGATGTTAGCTCCCTTTATTAGAAGTAGAGTTAATGTATCAAGATTCCAAACAAAATCCCTATTATTGTAATACTCGTTACGTGCAGAATAAATAGCAGCATAATGCAAAGGGGTACGCCCAGAAAAATCCGTAACGTTAACACTTGCACCAGATGAAATTATCCGCTCGATTATTACATCTAATCGATTTGCTACAAAGCTGTCACGCCCAGCTGCAACTAGTTTTTTAGTAAGAAACAATAAGGGTGTTGTACCCCAAAAATATTTGTGGTTAACATTTACTTTTTTATTATCATCTATACCACTCAAAAGCCTGTAAACAGCCTCATCCGATGGGTATTTTTTCATTAATTCCCTCAGAAGCTGTAACTCTTTATTCGTAAATAACTCGTAGACACCATAGGCAGCGGCCAATCCGAGCAAGGCCTTCAATATAGTTTTTTTTGAGCATGAGTTATCTGACTGACTTGAACTTGAAGATCCCTTGTCAGACTGGCCTGACGTAGAAGAAAGATTACCGCAACTCTTCAAAGCAGAATCCCCATTCTTGACAGAATTACTTGCTCCAACGTTACTTGGCTTACTTGAACTTGAAAATACTGTGGGATACGAAGGGATGTTGCAAGAACCCCTCAATTCCAAGCTTGGTTTTCCCAATGGGCTTGTAGTTAAATAATTTTTGGGGACTGAAAAAACGCTGCTTTGACTGAATAAACTTGAACCAGTGCTCATCCCTGGAAGTCGCCTACCAAGAAGCGACCGCAGCATAGGGCTGGCTGTTGAAACGGAAAGAGAAATAAGAGCTACAGCAAATATTGCAATACGCATGTAAAATCCTTCCACCATGTTATTTGTTTTTGAGTCTTTGTTTAAAACCAGCACCAAGGCTACCAAACAAATTAACTCTTTTAATAATCTTTCAAAAAACGCATTTATCTTACGGACTTCTTAGGGAAGAATCAAGGTAACATACAAAATAAAAAAACTTTTACTTTCGACTTTTTATTCTATAATTTAGCGAATATTAAATTATGTTTTATCAAAGGGGAAAGAGATGAGATTTTAAAAAACAACCATGCTTTTTTTAGTGTTTATCGCCACCACAAATTCAGCATTCAGCATGTTGAGCTCATTACTCAGAAGACCAAACTCACTAATACGAATTGCTGCGCCAAATCTAACGTTCTCATTATTCAAGGGGCTTTCAGGCAGTGCTTTATCTCACACATCACTGTTACACTCCAACAACCAAAGGAACTCGATATTTGGGAATCTGCGAACAATACAATCTTCTCGCACATTCAGTTCTGATCACAAAGAGAAATCGGACAATGGCTCATCCACGCCCATGAGTAAACTGCTTAAAAAGGGAAACGAGGCGGCAGAGGAAGAGCTTGCCACGTCTAAAATACAACAATTCATCAATACAAGCCCAAACGATTTATATCTATATGTTTTGTCAACGTTAGAGGGAGGCGAGAAGCATTCAGAAATAACGCGCAAATGGCGAGCTCTTATTGCTAAATGGCTAACACTGGGAGGCAATCCAAACAAATATTTCTTACTTCATGATGCAGTTGAGGCTCGTGACAAGAACATGATAAGACTACTGCTTGCTTTTAAGCAAACGAAGGTAGATTTTGCTAATAAATGGGAAGAAACCCCTTTGGATTTGGCCCTACTCGAAGAACTTTCAGAACATTTCAACTCGAACATTGAAATCATTGAAATGCTTTTGGCTAATGACGCAAATGTAAATGCCATAGATAAAAACAAAAACACGCCGCTTCATAAGTTATGCTATAAAATTGCACGCTATAACACAGAATCTGGGGTGCTATGCTCATTATATCTTGGAGAGCTGTTACAAGCCTACATTAACTTAGCAAAGCGCCTTATTGCGGCAGAAGCGTCAGTAGATTGCCCAAATAAGGATGGAGAGACACCTCTGGATATTGCAAAGTGGGTTGGATCTTTTTATGATGCGCTTAAACCCTATAGCAAGACAGTAGTGAAATAAGGTTCGGGTCAAACCCCTACGGATTTAATCACGTTAAAAGAGAGAACGGCTTAGTTGCGGATTCAACAGTTTCGTTAATGTCATTAGCTATACCTTCGATCATACCCTTCTCATCTTTATTCTCTTTTTTTAAATTTTGAAAAGTCTTCTTCGGCTTCTCTTTTCCTTTTACCTTGGCTCCATAAGCAGATTTTATTGCGCCCTTTTTTACCAGTACACTGTAGATATTTAAGTTAGCACTACAGCAAGAAAATGGTGCCCAGCACGACTGCAGACAGCAACAATTTTCTTCAATAACCATCTTCTCTGCAATATCGAGAGGCGTTTTCCCCTCATCCGTTACGACATTAATATTGGCTTTGTTATCAATAAGAAAAACAACCATCTTAAAATTGCTATTTTCTACTGCTTGGTGCAATGCCGTTTTTCCAAAGAATCGCGCCTCAATATCAACTTTAATGCTTACTTTTTCTTGCTTCTTGGTTGTGTACTGCCCAATTTTTTTTAAATACGTTTCAGCAACAGAAACCTCACCATTATTTTTTACATGCATAAAAAATTGTAGGTTCGCAGTTTTCCGCAAACCCTCTATTTTTTCTTTCTCTCTACCCTCTTCTGTTTGCACCGCATCTTTTATTGCCGTCTTAACTTCAGCAAAAGTGTGAGCGATACTATTTCCAAGCTCTTTAAAAAACTTTTTTGCAGGAAAAGCTGTTTGAATAGTAGAGGCACACACAAAAGATAGAGCCAGGATTTTTACACCCTTGTTGATTAATGTCATCGAAAGTCTCCTAAGAAAATAATGCTTGAGCAAGAATATACACAGCGAACGCAAGTATGATAACGCCAGAAATTTTATTAATCCAGGCCAAAACGGTGTAATTAACTTTACTTCTCAACAACCCCACCATGCAGCTCAGAAAAAAGAACCAGGTAGCCGAACCAACAAAAACCCCACCAACAAGTGCTGTCGCTGCGCCGTAATCGCCCGCTGCATTAATAACACCAACGCCTGATAAAATTGCTGCAAATGCAAGAATGGTCATCGGGTTGGTAATAGTAAGAAAAAAAGTAGACAAAAATGCCCCCAGCAAACCATGCCCTTCTACCTTGGCAGCCTCTTTGGCGGGCGATGAAAGAAATGTTGTGATTCCCAAATAGGCTAAGAAAAGCCCCCCAACCAATTGCAGAAAAAACTGGTACTGAAGCAGTAGATTGCTTACCGAAGAAAGCCCAAACCCGGCCACAAGGCCATAGACCGCGTCAGCAACAGCAGCCCCTAGACCAGACATAAGCCCTACCAAAATCCCGTATGACAAGGTCCTACGGATGCAAAGAACTCCAATTGGACCAACAGGAGCGGCAATCGAAAAACCAATTACGATACCTTTGATAAATAATTCTACGTACCCGGCCATATTTTCCCCTTTCAGTTGAAAACGATACTGCCTAATTATACAAAAATATGGAATTTTTACGTCTTTTTAACATTTTTTGGCATAAAACCATCCCCCTTTGACAAAGGTAGCAAACCCTGTAAAATATGAATAATAGAATAATAACCCTTAAAAATGGAGTATACAATGATAAAGAGAATAATATTTAGTTTTTCAGCTCTTCTAGTGTTACCATTTGTT
>Ga0207088_1096_pt1 | contig 17511 bp, 13 predicted proteins | sample Alteio_BWMinHeat_52_FD_153564 | JGI IMG/M metagenome (GOLD analysis project Ga0207088, IMG submission 153564) | Enriched cells from forest soil in Barre Woods Harvard Forest LTER site, Petersham, Massachusetts, United States -... | ecosystem: Environmental > Terrestrial > Soil > Temperate forest >... | reverse complement strand
ATGTCATGCCATTTATCTTGACTGTGTCGGACGTAAGTATAGCGTCCCTGAAAATCAAGTCCATCAGTAAGATTACCCATGGTGAAATATGGAGAAAATTTAAATGTAAATCCAGGATCAACCCGAACTTTGCCTATCAATGAACTAAATATTGTTGGCTCCTGATCAACCGCAAGACGTACCGTCTTTGAGCGAGAAAAAAGTCCCACAAATCCAAACATGAGGCCAAGCTTTAGATCTTGCTTAAGCTCAAACTCTGTCACCCAATCTCCGTAAAGACCCCAGTGTCCATTGCTACCGATGGGAACAGAAATAGGAACGCACGTCTTGGAAGTAAACCCCGTGGGCACAATAACACCCATTTGCAGATTGGTATCAATGCCTTTCATCAAAAGCACATGGTCAAATTTGTTGTTACAGCGTACATGTAAATCTAAATCGCCAAAGCCAGTCTTATCCCACTCATTGCCTCCAAAGCCAATCATCATATGAGTCACGCGACGAATCTTGTCGACCAACAGCTTCTGAGCAAATATTTTACGATCGATCTCACTTACAATATTTCGACATTCTCTTCTTACCCGATCCTCATCAAAACGTTGATCTGAACAATCGGGACGAAAAGAGTAACGGCTTATTGCTCTAACTGTCATAAAAGGAAGGCTGGCACCAATCTCTAAACCATGCCACTTTAAATCTTGTTCATAATTAAGCAAAAGCCCTAAAGCACGAATTTTGCTGCTTACTTTAAATCTAATCGATTTGCCATCTAATTCATGATTGCCTGTAACTGCAAAAATAGGATCGGCTGTAGGATTTACAGCCTTCAGACTTGCTATGACATCTTTTAAATCATAATCCCCCCATAACTCGGGAATTCCGGCATTTGATCCATTGCGTCGATGCGCCGTAGAAGCATTAAAATAAACAAATGACGGCGTTATATGCGAGCGTCCTTTAATAATGTACTCCTCGGGACGTTCTAGAAACGGAAAGTACCGACTAACATTATGCGTCGCATTAAGAAGCGAGCTGGCTGCGCACAAAAAAACAAAGAGGGTTATAAATCGTTTTTTTAACGAAGTGTTCATGGGAATACTTCTTTCAGATATCAAAAAACTATTAAGAAGACTATATGAATATTGGGAAAAAGGTAGACTTGATAATACGGTAAATTTATGTTTCGTCAAGCCAATCATTGCGGAGGAATCGTTACTACAATGCATAACCGTCAACATACCTACATAGCCAATTGGAAGATGTATTGGAATACAACGGAGACCATTACTTTTGTTACAAATAATCTGGAAAATCTTTGCTCCCTCGCAGACCACGAGCAAATATCCATTGTGCTTTGTCCCTCTTTTATAGCACTCGATCCCCTTGCACAAAAGCTGCACAATACCAGAATTGAGCTTGGCGCTCAGGATTGTTCAAATCAAAACAATGGGGCGTATACCGGACAGATTTCAGCAACTGACCTTAAAGACCTTTGCTGCACTTATTGTATTATCGGTCATAGCGAACGGCGCAGATATAATGGGGAGACTGATGCAGTCGTTGCTGAAAAATGCCAGCGCCTTGTTGAGGCCGGCATAACACCAATAGTCTGCGTTGGTGAAACAAAAGAAGAAAATCAGCAAGGTCAAACACTTGCCATTCTTGAAAAACAGCTAACCCACCTTTTTGAGCAACTTGCCAAAGTTAAGATTCCAACAAAAATCTTAATTGCTTATGAACCTATTTGGGCAATTGGTACGGGATTAATACCTACAATTGAACAACTTGAGATCACCTTTACCCGACTATCTGAACTGACCAAGCAAGCATCTTTACTGGTCAACTGGAAATTGATTTATGGGGGCAGTATTTCTAGTAGAAACATTCAAGGACTCAAAGGCATTGTTCTGATTGATGGCTTTTTAATTGGGGGAGCTAGTTTAGACTTTCAAGAATTTGAAAAAATTGTAAAATGTTAGGCAAAGGGCTCCTTAGAATTAAGTTTTGTCTTTGGCGTTTTTTGTGAGTATGATGATAACTTCGTTAGTAAAAATCAAACAAAGTGAGGAAACAAATGTACGCATTATTAATGGTTCTTTTTATAATTCTCTGCTTTTTCTTGGCATTCGCTGTTCTTATTCAACAAGGCAAAGGTGACTTAGGCATTGGAAGCCTAGGGAGCCAAATGCTCTTTGGTGGATCTGGCGGCCAAACAATTTTTGAAAAAGCAACATGGATAATGGGAGCTCTGTTTATTTTTGGAGCCCTAGGCCTTGCAATTTTGAAGTCCAAAGAACATCGCGCATCGATTCTTGAAGGTGCAACAATGCCTCAAGTGGCCCATAAGGCACCTGGTCATGCTAGCTCAATACCTACTAACCAAGCTGGCCAAACTGCAAACGTTGTTATAGATAAAAATATTACTACGCAGTCCACTCAAGATGTAACTCCATCAACTGGTGAGCTACAAAAGACAACGTAGTTACCCAAATAGCAGAGCGGGCACAAGCACCCTAAAAAAAGCAAAGGGTCAATGATGTTTGTACGTACAATTGATCGGATTGGTTTAGCTGTCATCAATGGCTGCAGCCGTTTGGGCGATTTTGGTCTTTTTGGATGGGATGCAATCGTAACCCTTTTTACAACACGACTAAAGGTCAAAAAAGTCTTTTTCCAGATGAGCTACATAGGCATTGGTTCGGTAGGAATTGTCTTTTTGGTAGGTGTTGCAATTGGAGCAGTGCTTGCATTGCAAAGCTACATCGGTCTTGAGCGTTTTGGCTCAACGCAATTCATCGGTCCTATAGTCTTTCTCTCCATGACTCGTGAATTTGGGCCAGTATTTACTGCATTAATGGTTATTGGTAGAGCAGGGTCGGCAATGACTGCTGAACTTGGAAGTATGCGCATTAGCGAGCAGATTGATGCTCTACAAACCCTCTGCATTGATCCAGTTCAATATTTAGTAGTTCCCCGCGTTCTTGCTTCGACAATTATTGTTCCTTTTCTCTCAATTTTCTGCTCTTTTTTTGGTATTGTAGCCGGCTATGTTACAGCAGTTTACATGCTCAATATTAATGCTGAAACATATATGGAAGCTATTCGCTCGCATGCTGAAATGAGCGACATTACTAATGGCCTGATTAAAGCTGTAATTTTTGGTTTTCTGCTTTCGCTTATCGCAACCTATAAAGGTTATATTACACGTGGTGGCGCAAAAGGACTTGGTATAGCAACAACACAAAGTGTAGTGTTTGCAAATGTTACCATCATCCTTGCGGATTATGTTCTTACCTCATTAATGTTTACAAAATAATGATAAAGATAACTAATCTTAAAAAGTCTTTCGGCGAAAAAATCATAACCAACGGACTTAATTTGGAAGTTGGCGATGGTGAATTTCTTGCCATCATTGGTCGATCGGGTGAGGGAAAATCGGTACTTCTAAAACAACTGATTGGGCTCTTAAAACCCGATTCAGGGACTGTGCTCATTGATAACCAAAATATTGCAACTCTAAAAGGTAAAAAACTTCAAGAGGTCTTCCATAAATGCGGCTATGTCTTTCAGTTCGCAGCATTGCTTGACTCACTCAATGTTCTTGAAAATGTTGGTATAACTGCGCTCGAAAACGGCAAGAGTATTGATGAAGTCAAACCAGCGGTCATAGAAAAACTCACGAGCGTTGGACTAGCTCAGGACGTTCTTGAGAAATTTCCTGATGAGCTTTCTGGCGGTATGAAAAAACGCGTTGGACTTGCCCGTACACTAATGCTTAACCCAAAAATTCTAATCTATGACGAACCGACAACAGGTCTTGACCCTATTACCGTTCGACTGATACATGAGCTCATTAAAAAAACGCATGTCGAGCACAAAATAACCACCATTGTTATTTCTCATGATATTGAGATATTCAAATATGCAACGCATGTTGCTATGCTCAACGAAGGTAAAATTGTTTACAAAGGCCCCGCCCAAAGTATTTGGGAATGCGACAATCCTTACATTTACCAATTCATCCGAGGGCTTCCTGAAGGGCCTATTAAACAGATTGGATTTGAATAGTTATGACTAATCGACCGCTTCTGTTGGTTGTTGATGATGAACCAGCAATTCTTCACATGCTCAAAGAATCTCTTGAGGACGAGCAATACGTTGTTGAAACTCTTTCCGATGGACACAAAACCATTGATATGATTGGCAAACTTGTTCCCGATTTGGTGCTTTTGGATATTTTTATGCCACAATGTAATGGCATAGAGATACTTGTCAAAATCAAACAAGAATACCCTAAACAAAAAGTTATGATGATCTCTGGTTTTGGCACCATTCAAATTGCTACCGAAGCAATAAAAAAAGGCGCAGCTGACTTTATAGAAAAGCCACTCAATCTTGATGAAATTCTTTCTAAGATTGCTTTTACCAAGACGCCCCCATCAAAAGTTCAAGAACCCAACAGTCAAATTAATGATTTTTATGCACACGGTATAATAGGCGCAAGTGCACTTTTTGGGGAGCTCATGAACCATGTACCACTTGTAGCCCCACTCAGCACCTCTGTAATTATTTATGGCCCACACGGATCTGGCAAAACATTAATCGCACAATATCTGCATGCAAAAAGTAATTATGCTCGACACGCATTTACGCTCATCGATTGCCAAACTGCTAACCTGCAGATAAATGAAATGCTCAACACAACTGGTACGCTCCTTTTAAAAAATATCGACAAGTTGTCAGATAAAAATCAATCACAACTCTTGAACTTTTTGCATAATGCAAATAAAGACCTCAGAATAATTGCAACAAGTCTTCCTGGCCTTTTTGCCAAAGTTCAATCAGGAAGATTTAACCCATCACTTTTCAGTTTATTAAACGCCACCCCTATAGAAATTCCACCACTTACCAAGCGTGGCTATGACATCCCTCTCTTGGCAGATCATTTTCTTGCACAAGCAAATAAATTTCATAACAAAACAGCTCTTTGCACTGTTGCTGCAACCAGAATTTTGCGTAATCACAACTGGACAGGAGACGTGGCTGAACTTAAATTATTTATGGAAAATTTAATAACTAAAGCCAATACGCTCATACTTGATGCTCACGATGTACAAAATTTTTTACAAAAAAAAAGTTGAATGTTTGACGGTAATCATTACTAAAGGACAATCATATGGAAACTACATCCCCTTATACCCTTGAACAAATCAAAGAGAAAAGCCTAAAATGGCAAGAGCTCAAAACCGAAATTAAAAAAGTTATTGTTGGCCAAGATTATGTCATTGATCGTATCTTTATCGGCCTGCTCTGCAATAGCCACATCCTGCTTGAAGGTGTACCAGGACTTGCAAAAACAACCCTGGTCAAGACCATCGCTCAAGCCATTGGCCTTTCTAACCAGCGCATACAATTTACCCCCGACCTCTTGCCGGCTGACTTGATCGGAACTTTGATTTATAATCCTAAAACACAAGAGTTCCAAACAAGAAAGGGTCCAATTTTTACCAATTTTGTTCTTGCTGATGAAATAAACCGTGCCCCAGCAAAAGTTCAATCTGCTCTGCTTGAAGCAATGCAAGAACATCAAGTGACTATTGGCGACACAACGTATCACCTCGATGAACCCTTCTTTGTTCTTGCCACTCAAAACCCTATCGAGCAAGAAGGCACCTACCGACTTCCCGAAGCTCAAGTCGACCGCTTTATGTTTAAGCTTTTGGTAACTTATCCTAAGATGAGCGAAGAAAAAGAGATTATTCAAAAGGCATTGATGCCTCAAAAAATCAGCCCCGTGTTTACCAAAGAAAGCATTCTTGCTGATCAAAAATTAATACAAGACGTTTATATTGATGAAAAAGTTATTGATTACATTCTGCAAATTGTTTTTGCATCTCGCCAGCCAAAAGAATACAAGCTAGACACCATTATTAACCTCATTGAATATGGCGCATCACCGCGAGCATCCCTTGCTCTAGCACACGCATCTAAAGCTCATGCATTTTTAAGAAAGCGTCATTTTGTAATCCCCGACGATGTCAAAGCAGTTGCTCCCGACATCATGCGTCACCGTGTACTATTAACTTACGAAGCCGAAGCTGAAAATATTTCTCCTGATGATGTGATTAGCAAAATAATTCGCGCAATACCAGCACCATAAGAGCCAACTTTTTATTTTTGTTATCTCTGACTTGACAGGCAGGCTATTGAGAAAGTATCTTCGTAGTCTATGAAGGGATATTTTATCATGAGACAAGACTTGTGGTTGGCAAATAGTTCATTACTACTTTTATTCGCTCTTACACTTGGAGCATATGAACTATTACAACAAGAGCCGCCACCTTGGAAGGCGCCACGGCTTCCACCACCACTTGAAATCGAAAAAAAAAAAGAAACTGAATCTACCATACCACCAATTCCTAAAGAAGTTTTAGAAAAAATTCTCCAGGATGATATCTTTGGCACGTATATCCCCAAAGATGTAAAGTCAGCAAAAGCAACGCTCGTAACACCAATCCCTGAGCCAAAACCTTCAATCCCCCTTCCAATACCCGACGTTAAAAAACCAGAGTTCATACCACCCCTTAATATTACTATTCGTGGCATCATTGCAAGTGGAGATGACCAACGCAACGTTGCCATTATCGCTGATGAAACAAATAAAGAAGGTATGTATCATCTTGGCGAAAAAATTAAAGATGCCCAAATCATAAAAATTGCACACAACCGTGTAATTCTATTGCGTGCCAATGGTCAACAAGAGACATTTTATTTGCGAAAAGATGAAGTTGATGATCCAACACTTGGCCCTGAGCGATGGAAGTACACCGTACGTAAAATCAATGATCAAACTTTCGATGTTGATCCAACCTCATTTACCAAAGAAGTTGAAACACTTGGCAATTTAATTGAAAGAGCCGCCATTATTGGAACTGCCTACGCAAGTGGTAAACCTATTGGTATTCGTATTGGAAAAACTGATCCTAATGATGTTGCCACAGCATTAGGTCTAATGGAAAATGATATAATAACAACGGTAAATGATATTGATATTGCAGATTCTAAAAATCGAATCTCAGCGTACCAAAAAGTTATTGAGCAAACCGTTGGTAGTTCTATTAAACTGGGATTAAAACGCGCTAACAAAGATGTACTTTTCTCCTATAATCTTGTTAAAATTGACCGCCCGCGAAAAACCATATTTCCTGGTGTTAAAGTTGTTGAATCACAACCGCAGCAACAACCATCAGCAGAAGGTCAACAATTACCAATGAGCCGCTTACAACAACACGAACAGATGATGCGAGACTTCTCACGCCGACACGTTGATCAGCAGCGACATGAGCAGGTTAATATGGAAATACGCCGACGCATACTTGAAGGCATTCAACAACGACTCGCACTATCTCGCAACCAATGAATGATTGAATAACGAGGAAAAAAGCGTATGAAAAAACAATTCAGTCTCATTCTAGCAAGCTCACTGTTTGCTCTTTTTAGCTTTTCTTATGCGGCAGTTCCAACCCCGCCTATCCAAGAGCCTCAACAAACTCTGGTTCCAACGATACCAGTTGCCACAACTCCACCGACCGTACCAGCTGCTGCTCCAGTTCAGGATGCAGTATCAACAACTCCCGTAATAGCGCCCACATTAATACCATCGCCTCCAGCCAACGTCGGAGCTGCTGCAGCTCAGCCTGTTCCAGCGGCTGATGTCGCAGCAACTAATGCGGTACCCGCCGTAACTCCTCAAGCTTCCACCCCTGCCGAGCAAGCCTCTCCTATCACTCAATCAGTACCTGTACCAGTTCCAACACCATTGCCGCTAGTTACTGCAACAGAACCTACTGCTCCAGTAACTCCACAGGTCCAAGCCCAAACGCCAGCAGAGCAACTAGCTGCTACAACCCAACCAACTCCTGCCGCCGTTGCTGCAACTAACGCATCCGCCGACGCTAAAGCTATGGCGGACAGGACCCCAGCTGTAGCAGCAGCTACAGCAACGCCTCCTGCTCCCGAAGAAAAAAAAGAAATCTATCTAAACTTTGATAACGCCGACCTTATTAATTTTATCGACTACATTGCCGAAGTTAAAAAATTAAACGTACTGCCCGACAAAGGTCTTGAAGGCGCAAAAATTTCACTTACCATCCGTGAGCCACTTTCAATTGACGGCGCCTGGAAGGTATTTCTTACTGTACTTGAAATGGCAGGATTTAGCGTTGTTGAGGCCGGTGGCATTTGCCGCATCATTGCAAAAGATAAAAAGCTGATGCAACCACTGCCCGCCTACATCAACGTCCCCTATGATAAGCTTCCAGACAGCGACCTTACCATCCGTTATGTTTTCTTTTTAACTAATCTCCAGGTTGGAGACATAGAGCCGCTCCTAGCTAGCATGCTCAGTTCGCCCAATGTTCTTTATTCTCAAAAAGACATGAACTGTTTTATTATTACTGACAAATCTTACAACATCAAAGCAGCTGCTCGTCTTCTGCAAGAGCTTGATCAGATGGGCCTTCCCGAAACAGTCACGGTTTTAAAATTAGCCAAAGCAAACGCAAAAGATGTCAGTGATCTTTTGGGTGCATTAATTCGTAAACCAGAAGGTAACCCTCTTGCTCGCCTCCTCGGGCGAGTGTCAGAAGGCTCCACCGAATATTTTTCGCCTACCACCCGTATTATCCCCGAAGAGCGAACTAACTCGCTTATTTTACTTGGCAATCAAAAGGCTATTGAAAAAGTTGTAGATTTCATCACAAAAAACCTGGATACCGAAATTAAAGAAGCTGAGTCCCCTTTACATATTTTTGAATTACAAAATATTGATGCAAAACAGGCAATGGACATTTTAAAAGAAGTAACTGCCGTTCCAGACTCCGCAACCGGGCAAGCTGCTGGAAAATATGGTTCCATCCGCGGTGGGGTAAAATATTTTAGAAGCATGAATATGCAGGTAGATAAAGATGGAAACCGATTACTTGTCTCAACTGCAGACAAACAAGACTGGAAACTGTTAAAAAGAACTTTGATCGATCTTGATAAACCTCAACCACAGATTGGTGTAGAGTCTCTGATTGTCACCGTTGATGTTGATGATAATAAAGAGCTTGGTGGTCAAATTCGAAATAAAAAACACGGAGAAATCGGTAGGAATATCGATTTTCAAGCCGCTAACATTACTAGCCCGGTACTTGAAACGGAAACTGGCACTGGCACCCCTGTAAGTCTTTTAGGTGACCTTTCAAAGGCTATAATTCCAGCTGTTGGTCAAACGGTTTTAACTTTTGGTAAAAGCACCAACATATGGGCTGTATTTAATGCCATCAAAACACAAACCAATGCGTCGGTCCTTTCTCAGCCATTTATAACCATAGCAAACAAAACCGAAGCCACCATAAATGTTGGTGAGATCAGGCGTGTTATTTCTGAACAACAGGTAGATCCCAACACAAAAAATACTACTTCAGGCTTTACCGACAAAAATGCGTCAACAAAACTCGTCCTAACCCCTCAAATAAACTTAGATGGCATAATTCGCATGAAAATTCATGTTGAAATTGTTGATTTTACAGACTCATCTGGAAATAATACAACCACAAAAAGCTTGGATACCAATGTAACTGTGGCAGATGGGCAAGTTCTTGTTTTGGGCGGTTTTGTAAAAACTAAGGTCACCGAAACCCTCAATAAAACACCCATTCTTGGTGATATACCACTCTTAGGGTGGTTTTTTAAGTACCAAAAAAGAGAGATAACTAAACAATATCTTTTTATTTTTCTTAGCCCCACCATTATCAAGCCTCGTCAAACCCCAGGCACTGGCTTGTATACCAAGATGAAAATGCATAATGCAACTGATGACATCGAAGCAGCAATTAACACTAAGCGCTCAATTGATCCAGTCCAAAATTGGTTCTTTAATCCAGACAAAGAAAACTACTCTCATAAAGTCATTGATTACGCAAATGCTCGTTATCAACCAACTACTGTCGACATCCGACATGATCCTTACTATCGCGCACAAGTAGAAGCAGCGGATGGTGGCATTGACCAAAGGATAACAATAGAGGAAAAAATTGATGTCGCCTCTGCACCATCAACGCCAACAGCTACCACAAGTATGATAATTGAAAAATCAGAACAGCCACTAAAAAAGCAAATCCAACTACCTATTGTTACCGTAGAAGAGCCAGCACATCCCACCATGCCATTGCTAGAAGAAAAAAAGGAGACACCCCCTGCGGCGGTGTCAATAGAAGCGCCTCAGCAATCTCAACCAACCGAGATTCCTCAATCAGTGCCACCACCTTCACCACAACCAGCCATAACGGAAGTAAATGAGCCTATAGCTGATCAACGAGCAAAGCTAAAAAATCTTTTAGTCGAAACACCAATGGCTGTTGAATCCAAAACACCACCTATTCCAAATCACGCAGAACCGGTTATCGACGACAAAAAAAGAGAGAACTTTAAACAACTTATTGCCGCTGACCCAATTACCGAGCTTGCTTTCGTAGATGTAGAAGATGAAATTACCGTTGCAGATAAGCCAGCACAAAAGCAGGAACAATCTTCCATGAATATTGACCCGGGCAAACGCAATGTACTCAAGGAGTTCCTCGCTGCAAATGCTGCACGTACCCAGCCTACGCCACCAACCGTAGACACGAGGCTTCCATCCTACGCTAAAGCTACGGATGGCACGCGGCTGGCAGGTCAAGCAGGAAAGGCTGCAGCATGATAAAAGAGATATTTTTACCTGAAAAAATGGGTAACAAACGTATTCTTGCACAGCGCATTATTGGACTCAGCTTGCATGAAGATAGTATCAATGCTGCCATTGTTCATGCAAAAAGATCAAAAACGCTCATTGAGCATTTACTTACCCAAAAAATTGAACCCGAACAAGCAAGCACCTATGCTGACCGAGCGGCTCATGCAATCAAACAACTTGTTAGCAAAATAAAAGGGTATGATCAGATCAGGATAAACATTCCCGCTTCGCTGGTGGTGTTTAAAGAGCTGCAAGTACAGTTTATTGACCCTGAAAAGATTCGTTTGGTTCTTGATTATGAAATTGAGGCAATGCTGCCATTTTCGATTCAAGATGCAGTCCTTGATTTTATTATCACCAAAATTAACCCTGACCATCAGAGTGCGCAGCTTTTAGTTGCAGCTGTACGGAGCCAAGATTTACAAGAGCAATTGAGCCTCTACTCTAAAGCTGGAATTGACCCAACAAGCGTCACGATAGATCTTTTTGCACTTTATGGTCTTTATCAGCAGATTCCCGAATATCACGCATTACCTCATGCAACTGCTTTAATTGAGCTGGGGGACCAGGCTACCCGTATTATTTTTATGCAAAATGGCGAACTCAAGCTTATGCGTTCGATCAATCGCGGGATCTCATCAGTCACTAAATTTATCAGTGATGAATTGAATATACCCCAAAATGAAATTCACAAAAAACTTACTACCTCTGGCGTCAAAAATGGCGATGAACTTTTTGCGCGCGCTGCACAAAAGCACTTTATACTTCTGTTAAATGACATCCAATTTACCCTCAACTCATTTAGTCTCAAATTAAACTATTACGAAGCGGTAACCAAAATTTTATTTGTTGATGCTAGCCTTCATATTGCTGATTTTATGACTTTTTGCTCTGATACCCTTCAAATTCCTTGTGAAATCTTTGATTGCAAAAAGCTGCTTGAAAATAAAGGCATTAAAAATAAAATCAAAGAACCTGTTGATCGATGGAATGATTTTGCTCTAGCCTTGGGCACTGCAATGCCCTCAGCCCAACAAGCTGATTTTGACCTACGTCGTAAGCAATTTGCCTATCATCGTTATGGACTCATTTTTAAACAATTTATAACAGCATGTGTCATTGTGATTGGCATTTTAACCACTATTGGTATCAGAGGCTATCTCGATATTTCCAAACTTAATGCACAGATACAAAAAATAGAAAATACGCAAATTCAGCGTATAAAAAAAGAAAACATTTTCCCCTCAAATGAATTCCCAAAAAAACCAATATTGCGCAATGTCATAAAAGAAGCAGAAAGACGCGTACAAGAAAAAAAAGATCAATGGTCATCATTCTTTCAAAAACGCATGCAACCAATTGGAATTTTGCTTGAGCTGACGAGCATTATTGATAAAAAGAATTTTGATATTTCAATTGGACGCGTTAGCATTGCAAGCGCACAAGAGAGACTTGGCGGAAGAGAAAAAGAGGAAGGGACTTCCCCAATCATTGAAGTTGAAGGCTTATTCCGATCAAAAGCTGGTAACCATTTTGTTGAAATTATTGATGTCGAAAATCGCTTTAAAGAATCTAATACACTTAAAGTTATTGGAGAAATTGATACACACCCATCCCCCGATAATAATGGGGCAGAATTTACCGTTAAAATGAAACTAAAAGAAGATTAGCTATGCAAGCACTCTATAAACTGTTTGATTATATCCAAAATTTGGAACATAAAAAATTTCAGCGCTATATGCTCATTGCGCTCCTCGGTATTGCCTTGCTTGTGGGTGGCATTATGTATTTTATTTACGATAAAAAAAGCGACCTTATAAATCAGATTAAACAACTCAATGCGCTCTCAACCAAAGCGCTAACAGTTATTGATGACAATAGAAAAATGGCCCAAGATGAAATGCGCTTTCAAGAGATAATAGCAAGGAATAAAGAGTTTACCATCAAAGGTTTTTTTGAACAATTTTGCAAAGATCAGGACATAACCCCTGAAGCTGGGTGGGGAGATGTCAGTTCAGAAGCCATTAGTGATAAACTTGATGAAATAGTTCTTAAAGCAACATTTAAAAATCAGACAACAGAAAAGCTTATCCAAATACTTAATGTACTTGATCAAAAAGAAATTTTATATATTAAAGAATTAGTAATTAAAACAGAAGCCCCAGGCAAAATCACTTTTGACTTAACCCTGGCAACAAAAAAATATAAATCTATTATCGAATAACCTATGACGGGGATCATGAATACTGTTATGCGCTTTTTTTCTTACTCACTTATAGCCATGCTCCTTGCACCATCTTTACTGTTAGCAGAAAACCCGATCGTCAACGTCAGTATGACAGCTGATGGCTCTCCAGCTGCAACCGTCCCTACACCCCCACAACCAGCAACCCAGCCAATCCAACCCCAAATTCAACAACCAGAACAGCCAACTAAAGACGATAAATCAGAGGCACCATCAATCTATTTGAACTTTGAAAATGCCACACTTTCAAGCGTACTCAATTATCTTGGAGAACAAAAAAAAATTAATATTGTCCCTTTTAAAGACCTGGACAACATCAAAGTCTCCTTATCTACCCGCACACCAATGACCATGGAGGGTGCGTGGAACGTAATGCTGACTCTTCTTGAAATGAACAACTTTAGCCTTGTCAATGTAGCAGGCCTTTACCGAATTGTTGCAACTGACAAAAACGCGCAAGAACCTCTTCCAACTTATTCATCAGCTAAGGGCATGGAACCTGAATTACTGCCCGATAGTGATCTTGTCATTCGCTATGCATATTTCTTCAAAAATATGAAGGCAGAAACAGCGCAAGGTATTTTGGCTGATAAGATGATTAAGGGATCGAATATTCTGATCAATCCCAGCTTGAACGTAATGATTATTAAAGATCAGTCACTCAACATAAAAGCGGCAATGAAAATTGTTAAAGAGCTTGATACAGGCGGATTGAGGGAATCAATTGAAATAATCCCTCTTAAATGGGCAAATGCCGACAATGTGAAAAACTTGTTCAAAGATATCACGGGATCAGATCAAGATAGTGGGGCCATACGATTTAACATTCTTTCACAACAAAAAGAAATCGGATATTTTTCTCAAAATACTAAGATCATTGCCGAACCCATTAAAAACTCTCTTATTATTTTGGGAACACAAAAAAATATCGACAAAATTAAAACTTTTATTTACAAACATATCGATTTACCCATCGATGATGCTGACTCTCGATTGCATATCAAAGAACTTAGATATATTCAGGCTCAAGACATAAAACCAATTTTAGATGGAATGGTTCAGGCACCCAAAGGAACTGTGAGCGAAAAAAGCTTGGTAATTGAAGGTGGCTTCAAACTTTTTGAAGATATCATCATTTCTGCCGAACAAAATGATGATGGCGACCCTAAAAAACGCGGTAGTGGAAACCGTCTCATAATTGCCTGTAATAGTTATGATTGGAAGCGACTTGAAGACTTTATCAATAAACTCGATAAACCCCAGCCTCAGGTTGCTTTAGAGGTTTTGATTGTAGATGTTTCACTTGACCAAACTAAGCAACTGGGTGCTCAAACATTAGGAATAAGAGGCAAAGACCTCTTTAGAAACGTATCCATAGCATTCAATAATCTATCATCCGGAGCCTCATCAGCAAGTGGCGGCAACCCCGCAAACAGCCTTATTGACCTTGCTGGAACCAATTTTGAAGGAAGCACTCCTTCTGCCTTTTTTACGCTAGGTCGAGCCTGTACACTCGATAGTACCGGTAAAATAGTTAATCCTAGCACATGTGATAACATATGGAGTATTGTAAAATCTGTTTATAATTTCTCAAACACTAATATCATTTCACAGCCCTATGTCATAGCCAACAACAACCAAGAATGCAACATTGTCATCGCAACATCTGAACGTGTTGAGGGTGCCCTTGAATACCAAAAAAATATTCAACCTATTAGAAAACAAGATGAAATTGAAGCAAAGTTGTCCCTGAAAATAACACCTTTTATCAACTTAGCAGGCACCGTAGATCTCATCATCAATGCAGACATCAGCGAGTTTGCCGCGTCAAGTACAAATGAGCAGCCAAATAGAACAACAAGAAATCTTATCACAAAAACCAAAACAGCGGTTGGTGAAGTGCTTGTTCTGGGCGGGTTAACCAACAGCTCTGTTACGGAAACAATAAATAAAACTCCAATTTTAGGTGATTTGCCCTTCTTCAGCTTATTTTTTAAAAGTAAGGAAAAAGTGAAAACAGAAAGAAATCTGTATGTTTTTATTCGTCCAAGTATTATCAAGCCTCGCTTCGAAGGCGAACCAGATGAATACACACAACTCAAGCTTGATTATGCTAAGTATCAGATCATGAAAAATGATACTTATGTGGCAGATACAGATCCAATTCAACGCTGGTTTTTTAAGCCAACCAACCAAACAATTCGACAAAAAGTTACTGATGCAGCAAATGGCATTTTAAGGCCAATTGATAACTACACTTATGCCAAGTCACGACCAAAGATGGTCAACATTCAAGATGACCCTTATTACAAGGTAACTGAAGCAATTGAGCAGGCTAAATCCGAGCGCGCTGCTGAAAAGTTGAAGCACGCAAAGAGTGCCAAGGCGGCATAAACAGGAGTGCTATGCTAAAAACTAAATCCTACCTTTTCATAATTACTGCCATACTTTGTATAAATCATCCAAACGCTGCGGGGCAACCTGATTCCAATACAATTGAGGCATTCCCTAGCACCAACGAAACACAAGAACAACGCCATAAACAAGATGTACAAAACCAATCTCAACAAAAAACAAGCGATAAACAAAGCTCACAAAAAAGTACACCTCTCGATTCTTCACGGGCAGGAGCCGAAAAGTTAAAAAAAGCAGAATCTGGTCATACTCAACAAGATGAAAATCCAATGAAATCCATTGCTGAAAAGGAAAAAGAAAAAGAAGATTATATTAAGAAGTACCAAAAATAAAATGCAAAAGCGCCTTTTTCTTGCAATCCCCCTTCCACCAGAAGTTTTAGTCATTCTTGATCAATACAAAAAATCTTTAACACTCGAAATGGCTAAATGGACACCAACAAATAATCTTCATCTAACGCTCTGTTTTTTGGGCAACATCAACGAGCAACTCATCCTACCATTAATCGATGCCTATCATACCATTGCAGCACGCCACGGACCATTTCAGTTAAAATTCAAAGCTATGACTTTTGCACCATCACAAGATCCGCGACGCATGATTTGGGCAGAATTTTACAACTCGCCTGCCTACCAAAATTTGGCTGATGACACGCAGAAAACGTTACGTCTGTTTTTTGCAAATAAAGGACATGAATTTAAAGAAAATAGTAAATCAACAATCCCCCACTGCACCATGGCACGAAACACAAATTCAGACTTCACCCCCTTCCCACTACCCCAACCTGAAATTCCTGATTTTGTCGTTGACACCGTTTGCCTGATGTCTTCACAACTCAGTCCTGAAGGTTCGGTTTATACAACATTGCATCGGTTCGGATTGCAGTCGTTACAAAACTAGGATAGAGTAACAAAATCAGCTTAAAAATGATTTTAGAGAACACATATGAACATGCTACCAATTTCTCTTATCCTGCTTCTTGGCATCTCCGGCTGTCGTTTACTCGAATGTGAAGAGATTTCTAAAATAAATGCCGTTGAGCACGGTTTGCGGCATAACATTCTTATTGCTGGCCAAAAAGACCAACCAATAACCATTGCCCAAGGAATGAAGCATTCCAAAACACCAGGCGTTTCGATAGCTGTAATTAATGATGGCAAGCTGGCGTGGGCCAAGGGGTATGGCACGATCACCACTGATGCCGGCGCTAAAAAAGTTGACACCAATACCCTCTTTCAGGCTGCATCGATTAGCAAGCCTGTTACAGCCCTTGGAGCTTTAATCTTAGTGCAACAAGGCAAGTTATCGCTTGATGAAAATGTAAATTCCTATTTAAAATCCTGGAAAGTTCCCGATAATCAATTTACCAAAAAAGAGAAAGTGACCTTACGCCGTTTGCTCTCTCACTGCGCAGGAACATGCACTTCCGGCTTTGAAGGTTATTTATCTTGCGCTGAAATCCCAACCACAATAGAGGTCTTAGAAGGCAAAAAGCCCAAAGTCAACTCCGACCCAGTACGCGTAATTCAAACGCCAGGCGCAGCGTTTAAATATTCAGGCGGCGGAACAACCATTGTGCAATTACTGATTGAAGACGTAACCGACGAAAAATTCGAAACATGGATGAAAAATAATGTGTTGATACCTTTCCGAATGAATGCGAGTACATTTAGTCAACCGTTAGCTCCTGAATACATCGACCATGCGGCACATGGGCACAAGTCGACCGGAGAAAAAGTACCAGGAAAATGGCATGTCTACCCTGAGGTTGCGCCTGCTGGTTTATGGACAACCCCAACAGATTTAGCGCTTTTTTTACTAACAATATTCAACATCTTAGATGGGAAACAAACTGGTCCCCTAGGGCAAGAGCTCATCAAAGAAGCACTCAAACCACAAATCTACATCAATGATGATAGAAGTTCTGGTCTTGGATTTTTTCTCAATGGTTCAGGAAATAACGTAAGACTTAGTCATGGAGCAGGCAATGAAGGCTTTATCGGTGAACTTATTGCATGGCCTGCCCTCAAAAAAGGGCTGATTATTTTGGTAAATAATGATGGCGCCGGAAACT
>Ga0207088_1095_pt1 | contig 17575 bp, 16 predicted proteins | sample Alteio_BWMinHeat_52_FD_153564 | JGI IMG/M metagenome (GOLD analysis project Ga0207088, IMG submission 153564) | Enriched cells from forest soil in Barre Woods Harvard Forest LTER site, Petersham, Massachusetts, United States -... | ecosystem: Environmental > Terrestrial > Soil > Temperate forest >... | reverse complement strand
GGCGCATGCGCATGGAGCGGAGGGCATCCGCTGGGCGTCGGAGGCGGGCGTGGATTCGATCGAGCACGGGTCTTATATTGACGACGCGGCCATCGCCGTCATGAAGAAGAACGGCACGTATCTGGTGCCGACACTCTATCTCGCCGACTGGTTTCTGGGAAATGCGGAGAAGATTGGCACGCCGCCAGAGCTGATTGCGAAGGCACGAGAAGTGATGCCAGCGGCGCGTGAGAATGTCGCGCGGGCGTTCGCCGCCGGAGTGAAAGTCGGCTTCGGGACCGATGCGGCGGTGTATCCGCACGGGCTTAACGCGCATGAATTCGCGGTTATGGTGAAGCTTGGTTTGGCTCCGCTGCGGGCGATCCAGGCAGCGACGATTAACGACGCCGATCTGCTGGGCTGGTCCGACAAGATCGGGACTATTGAGGCGGGGAAGTGGGCCGACATTGTTGCTGTCGAGGGCGATCCGCTGGCTGACGTTACTACTCTCGAACGCGTCAAGTTTGTGATGAAGGGCGGCGAGGTGGTTAAGAATCTGTATGCGAAGTAGAAGGCCGATTGCAGAGGTACGAAGAACCACACCACGGGGGGCACAGGGAATCACAAGGAAGATCAACACAGAGAAGATCAAAAGAGGCGTTCCCACGGTGGTGAGGACTTACTGCTGAGTTCCGTTACAATCCCCCCGTGACCGTCCGCTTGCAGATTGAAGCGACCCGCGGTTCCGCCCGCGCCGGCAAGCTCATTACTCCTCACGGAGAGGTCGAGACGCCTGTGTTTATGCCGGTGGGAACGCTGGCTTCGGTGAAGGGCGTCTCGCAGGATGTGCTTGAAGAGCTGGGCGTCGAGATTCTACTCTCGAATACCTACCATCTTTTTTTGCGTCCTGGCGTCGAGACGGTTCGCCGGATGGGCGGGCTGCATCGGTTCATGTCGTGGGATCGGGCCATCCTTACGGACTCGGGCGGGTTTCAGGTTTTCAGTCTCACCGGCCTGCGCAAGGTTAACGAAGAAGGCGTGGCGTTCCGCTCGCACCTGGACGGTTCGCCTCATTTTCTGAGTCCCGAAAAAGCCATGGAAGCGCAGATTGGGCTGGGGGCTGACGTCATGATGGCGTTTGACGAATGCACGGAGTATCCGGCCGACGCTGCGCGTGCGCGCGCGTCGATGGAGTTGACGGTGCGCTGGGCTGCCCGCTGCAAGAATTATTTTGAGGAGCACAAGAACGAGGTGCCTTGGGATGGCTCGTCGGACGCTTCGGCTGTGCCCACAGAGTCTGCGGAGCTTCGCTCCGCTGGGCCTACGCGGCCTGAGGCGACGCAAGCATTGTTTGGCATTGTGCAGGGTGGGATGGATACTGAACTGCGCCGCGAATCTGCCGAGCGAACTATCGACATCGGCTTTCCGGGGTATGCCATCGGTGGGCTTAGCGTTGGCGAACCTCGCGAGCTTACTCGCGATATTGTCTTATCCACACTCGAGCATCTTCCCGCCGACCAGCCGCGATATTTGATGGGAGTTGGCACTCCCGATGAGATTCGACAGTACGCGCAGTCGGGGGTTGACATGATGGATTGTGTGCTTCCGACCCGCGCTGCCCGCCATGGATTGCTGTTTACTGCTGAGGGAAAGGTGTCGATCAAGCAGGCTCGGTACGCGCAGGATGAGAGAGCGCCTGATCCGACCTGCGATTGCCGGGTGTGCCAGCGCTATTCTCGGGCCTACTTGCGGCATCTTTATGCCTCGAACGAACTGCTGGCCCAGGTTTTGAATACGGTGCACAACCTGCACTTTTATCTTGCTACCATGCGGACGGTTCGTTCCTGGATCCGGGCAGGACGCGCGCCCGCTGCCGGCGGTTCGCAGATGTAATTCGGTGTGGTGTCCTTGACACCTTGCGAGCCGTCCGGCATTCTATTTAGCTTGGGGATAAGGTCCGTTTCTTTCTGTGCCGTTCGCGCGGCATCGCCGGTTCTAGCCAGAAGCGCTGGGTTTCCGGCCTTAGAAGAAAAATTCCCGTAGTTGAGCAGACAAAGTTAAGCAGAAGAAGTTCAGCGAAGAAAGTTAAGCGGCGGAAGAAGCAAAGTTGTGCCGAGTTCCTCTCGATTGGCCTGAATAGGCGCTTCGGAGTGCTGCGGTTTTAGTCAGGTATTTCGCTCCAGATTTCGTTACCCAGGATCGACTTAGCGGTGGAAATCATATTGTCTGGCATGTCGTCCGGTAGGACCGGCGGATTGGCGTTTTGGTTGCAACTGCCTGGGGGCTCAAGTCTGCTCGGGTTGGCACCACTGCTGTTCATCTTTGCCATTTTTTATTTTCTGTTGATTATGCCGCAGCAGCGGAAGCAGAAAAAGTGGCAGCTCATGTTGAGCGAGTTGAAAAATGGGGACAAGATCGTAACCAGCGGTGGGCTGCGCGGGACGATCATCAGCCTCAAGGACGATGCGCTGACTTTGCGCGTGCCGCCCGACAATCTGAAACTCGAAATCAGCCGCTCAGCCGTGGTATCGGTGACGCCGGCGGAAGAAGGAAAATAGTCGTTGGTCGCTAGTCGTTGGTCGCTCGCCAAGCGACTCTGGTTTTCACCAACGACTAGCGACCAAAGGCAATCGACTGGTTTTCATGAATAAGAATCTTACTTGGAAGTTGGTGGTTATCGTTGGGATCCTGCTGGTCTTCCTGGCCGGAATCTTTGGCATTCCTAAGGACTGGTCGGGCAAGGGCATCCTCGCGTCGATTACCGACCGCATTCATTTGGGGCTCGATCTTCGCGGGGGGACGCACCTGATCCTGCAGGTGCAGGTCAAAGACGCGGTCAATGTTGACTCCGACAACGCGATTGCGCGCCTCAAAGAGGATATGCGCACGCGCAAGATCAACTACGCGGACATCACCAAGCCCGACCCGATCAACCATCCCGAAATGATCGTGGTTAAGGGCATCACGCCGGATCAGACCAGCGATTTCAAGAGCATTGTTTCCGACCGACTGCCGGAGTACGACGCCACCTCGGGCGCGGAGAATTCCTGGACGGTTCAGATGAAGGCCCAGAACCTCGCCGATTTGAAAAATCGCGCCGTCGCCCAGGCCATCGAGACCATCCGCAACCGCATTGACGCGCTGGGCGTGAGCGAACCGGTGATTCAGGAGCACGGCCTCGGCCAATATCAGATATTGGTCCAGCTTCCGGGCGTGGACGATCCGGCGCGGGTCAAGGAAATCATGCAATCCACGGCGATGCTTGAAATCAAGCAATCGCTGGGCGGGCCCTATTCGAGCGAGCAGCAGGCATTACAGGAACACGGTGGTGTGTTGCCTCCGGATACTGTTTTGATGCAAGGCAAGAGCATCGGCTCGCGTAACACCGAAGGTGGCCCAGCCTGGTACATCATTTCTCGCGCTCCCGCGGTCAGCGGTCGCGATCTCCGTACTGCCGAACCGACGACCGACGAAAATGGCCAGCCAGCGGTGCGTTTTATTCTTACGAGTGAGGGCGGACGCAAGTTCTATTCCTTTACTTCCGCCCACGTCGGCGACAACTTGGCGGTCGTGCTCGACAACGGCGATGGCCCGAAGGTGCAGGAAGTGGCGGTAATCAAAGACGCCATTCGCGACACCGGCGTCATCAACGGCCGGTTCACACAGCAGGAAACTCAAGACCTATCGATGACTCTGCGTTCCGGCGCTCTGCCGGCGGGCATAAAGTACCTGGAAGAGCGCACAGTCGGGCCATCGCTCGGCGCCGATTCGATTCGTTCGGGAGTGCGCGCGGCCATTTACGGCATGCTCGCCGTCCTCATTTTTATGCTGGTTTACTACCGCTGGGCGGGCGTGAATGCCGATATCGCGCTGATCCTGAATCTGGTCATCCTGCTCGGTTTCATGGGCTACTTCGGAGCGGTGCTGACGCTGCCGGGAATTGCCGGCGTTATCCTGACGGTTGGTATGGGCGTGGATTCGAACGTGCTGATTTTTGAGCGCATCCGGGAAGAACTGAGGAACGGCAAGACGCCACCGTCGGCCGTGGAGCAGGGATTCAGCCACGCCTGGATTACCATCGTCGATACGCACGTTACCACCATTGTCTCGGCCGCGATTCTGTTCCTCTTTGGAACAGGGCCGGTAAAAGGATTTGCCACGACGCTGGTATTTGGTCTGGCGGCAAACCTGTTTACGGCAGTGTTTGTATCGCGTGTGATTTTTGATTGGGTGCTGAGCCGCAAACAGCGCGGCGAAGCGCTAAGTATTTAGGGCCGCACCTCAGGGGCGAAAGCCCTCGCGGTTATTGGCTCGGGGCGGCACGGCTGAAGCCGTGCCCTTCCCGAAACGATTTTTGAAGGGATCGTAAGCAGCGTGGAATTTTTTAGAAATACCAACATCGATTTCCTCGGGAAAAAGTGGTACTTCCTGACCTTCTCGCTAATCTTCAGCGTGGCCGGAGTGCTTTCCATGGCGTTCTGGCATGGCATTCCGCTGGGTGTCGACTTCCGCGGCGGCACGCTGGTCTATGTGAAGTACGCGCACACTCCCGATCCATCCGCCATCCACTCCGAGATCGAGCGCGCCGGCTTGAAGAATGCCCGCGTTCAACGGTACGGACAAGCCTCCAATAACGAAGTGCTGATCGCCCTCGATATCCAGGAGACCAGCGAACAGGCTCTTGACAAGGGTAAAACCCAGATCCTTCAAGCGCTCGAAAGCCACGCCACCCCGGGCAAGCAGGATCTCAACAACGCCAGTTCCCTAGCCATCAGGAATTATCTTTTGGAGAAGGACCCGCTCCACCTCGGATCAGGCAGCGACGCCAACCCGCGCTACACCGCTATAGCTCAGGCGATTGTGGACTATCGCGACAAGGTGAAAGGCGGCGTGCTCGGCTCGCTTTCGAGCGATGAGTTGAAGAGCGTAGCCGACCCCGCCGTCGTCGGCTCGCTTCAGGACAACTTCTTCGTCTCGGATTTTGGCATCCGCAACGTCGAAATCGTCGGCCCGCAAGTTGGACAGCAGCTCCGCAAGCAAGCCATCCTGGCGACTCTTTATTCGCTGGCCGGGATGCTGGTTTACCTGGCGCTGCGCTTCGAATGGATCTACGGAGTGGCGGCCGTATTGACGGTTTTCCACGATACATTGATTACTGTAGGCGCCTTCTCGCTGTTGAACTGGGAAATATCCCTGACCGTGATCGCTGCCATTTTGACCCTGATCGGATACTCCAATAACGACACCATCGTCGTGTTTGACCGGATCCGCGAGAACATCAAGCTGCTCCGGCGGGAGAAACTGGCCGACATCGTCAACAAAAGTATTAATCAGACTTTAAGCCGAACTATCTTGACAGCGGGCCTGACTTTCCTTACCGTGCTTGCTCTGTTCCTTTTCGGGGGCGAGGTGCTGCATTATTTCAGCTTCGCCCTGGTTATCGGGATCCTGATCGGGACGTATTCGTCGATCGCGATTGCGGCCCCGATTCTCGTTGCCTATCAGGAATGGCGGGGCGAGCGAGGCAAGAAGCCGATTTCCATGCCGCTGCGGCCCGGTAGCAGCCCGACGCAGCCGAAGGAAAAGGTAAAGGTTTGAATTGGGGCGTTGTGGCGTTAGCAGTTTTAGAGGTGTGCAGCCCCTAAAAGGCTCTGGTTTTCGAACAACTTACGGTATCGCTAAAGGGATGCCCCGATGTACAAAACGTGAGTTTTTCAGCAAACTGCTTTAAGTTGGATGATGGCGTAGATCATGGACGCGCCCGCAGAGGCAGGAGTTCCGAGAGGCAAGGGCTCTTAAAGATCGGGAGCAAAGAGGATGCGGTCGGTGTCTAAGTTCTCGTAGAGGTCTGAGGTAGGAGAAGCCTATGTTTGAAGACAGCCTCATTGAGTCAGGTAACAAGCTGAAAACCAAGCGGTTGGGAACCACCATCTTGTCGTTCCTGCTGCAAGTCGGGCTCATCGGGGTCTTGATCCTGATCCCGCTGATTTATACCGACGCGCTGCCCAAGGGGAACCTGATGACCTTCCTGGTGGCGCCGCCGCCACCGCCACCGCCGCCGCCCCCTCCAGCAGCGGCCGCCGTTAAGGTGGTGAAAATCCAGAGCGAAGTCATCAACGGCCAGTTGCGTACGCCGACCAAGATTCCAAACAAAGTTCAGATGATCAAAGAAGAGGAAGCGCCCCCGGATCTGGGGGCTGGCGGCGTCCCAGGCGGCGTCCCGGGCGGAATTCCCGGAGGCTCGATGGGTGGCGTGATGGGCGGCATCCTCGGTTCGACCAACGCCGCTATCCCGAAAGTCGCGACTCCGCAGCGCGTTCGCGTTTCGTCGGGCGTGTCGACTGGTCTTTTGATCAAGAAGGTTACGCCGAACTATCCGCAACTGGCAAAGCAGGCCCGCATTCAGGGGTCCGTGGTGCTACAGGCGGAAATCAGCAAAGAGGGCACGATTCAGAACCTGCAATTGATTAGCGGACACCCCATGCTGGCGCCGGCGGCGATCGAGGCCGTGAAACAGTGGCGTTATAAGCCCTACCTGCTCAATGGCGAGCCGGTGGCGGTGGAGACGCAGGTGGTTGTGAACTTTAGCTTGTCCGGAGGCTAGACTCTCCGGCCGGCTTGTGTCGTCGGTTAAGTTTGTGGCGGTTTAAAGCCCCCCCGTCCCACCTTTTCCCGAGACGGGAGAGACCGGGGTGGTTTGACACCGGGGGCAATTCTGCCCAGTTTGGTTTTCTTGCATCAAACGGTAGATCAGGCCGCAGGTTTTGATCCGCGCAGGTTTTGAGAAGGGCGCCGAGGCATCGGTTTTCCTGTAGAGACGCGGCTTGCCGCGTCTCCTGCCACGGAGTCAGACGGGGCAAGCCCGGTCTCTACAGGAGAATTAGTGAGCGGCTAGATACGAGCTCGAAACAGTTCTGAGGAGGAAAGCAACTCATGGTAGTGAATCTGGCAGCAGTCGCACTCTGTAATTTCCATCTTTTCGCCGCCTGGCTCTTTGACGAGAGCTCGGTCGGTTGGGACCCGATTTCGCTCTGGAAGCAGATGGGTCTTCTGGCGAAGGTCGTGGTTATCATTCTGTTCATCATGTCGGGTTGGTCGATCGGCGTGATGATTGACCGTTGGATGGCTTTCAACGCCGCCCGCAATCAGTCCCGCTCGTTCGCTCCCGCGGTTGCCGGAGCGTTGCGCGAAGGCAAGATTGACGAAGCGATCAAAGTCGCCGAGCGCAACAAGAAAAGTCACCTGGCCAAGGTGGTCACTGCGGGCCTGATGGAATTCAAGGCCCACCAGGATAGCCCGGGTGAAATTCCTGGCGAGACCATTGAAGCTTCCAAGCGCGCCCTTGAGCGGACCGAAGCCATCGTGCACGCCGAACTGAAGCGCGGCTTGGGCGGTCTGGCGACGATCGGTTCGACGGCTCCCTTCGTGGGACTGTTCGGAACGGTGGTCGGCATTCTGAACGCCTTCAACGGCATCGCCAAGGAAAAGGCAACCGGCTTGGCAGCGGTCGCGGGCGGTATTTCCGAGGCGCTTGTGACCACCGCAGTCGGACTGTTCGTGGCGATTCCGGCGGTTATGATGTTCAACTATCTGACCGGTCGCGTGGAAGCGTTCGACGTGGAGATGGATAACTCCTCGAGCGAACTGATCGATTACTTCCTGAAGCGCCGGAGCATGCGCCGGTCGTAATTAGGGTAGGCAGAGGGTTGGCACCCATGAGTTGCTGAATGGAGGGACGGGCGTCTCGCCCGTCCAGCCGGGCGGGGACGCCCGGCGCTCCACCAGCAAGTTTGGAGGTCGGCCCGGGCAAGCGTATGCAGGAGAGAGAATTCCATGTCATTAGCAAAGCGAAACGAAGCGGCGAACGTCACCTCCGACATCAACGTCACACCGATGGTTGATGTGATGCTGGTGCTGCTCATCATCTTCATGGTGGTCACGCCCATGTTGCAACACGGCGTCCCGGTGGATATGGCCAAAGTCAATAATCCCACGGACATGCACGACGCCGACAAGGAAGACGCGCTGTTGGTTGCCGTCACTCGCGATGACAAGGTCTTCTTCGGGACGGATCCCATCAAGGTGGATGAATTGACGCAGAAGATCAAGGATAAGCTGGCCAACCGGACCGACAAACGGGTCTTTCTCAAGGCTGACATGCGGGCGAAGTTCGGCTGGGTAGTCGAAGTGGTGGATAATGTTCGCGCCGCCGGCGTGGATCAGCTCGGCCTTTTAACGGATCAGCGGAAGGCTGGAACCCTTGCACCGCCGCCAGGCGCCACTCCACCGGTACCCGCGGGCGGGCAATAGTTACGCAATAGCAATACAGGAGATCGATCATGGCTATGGCAATGGGCTCCAAAGGGGGCCAGAACGCGAACATGAACGTCACGCCGCTGATTGACGTGCTGCTGGTGCTGCTGATCATTTTCATGGTAATCACACCGTTGACGCCCAAGGGCTTGGAGGCGTTGGTGCCCCAGCCGCCGCCGCCCAATCAGAAACAACCGCCGCCCACCCCCGATCGCACCATCGTGGTGCAGTTGATTGATCATGGTGCCGGCAACCCTCCGGGACTCAAGATTAATCAGGACGAGGCTACTTGGGAAACTTTGCAGGGACGTTTGGAAGATATTTTCAAAACTCGCGCCGAAAAGGTCATGTTTGTGAAGGGCGATGACAATGTGCCCTTCGCCGACGTCGCCAGCGTCATTGATATCGCGCATTCGGCCGGCGTCGACAAAGTCGGCTTGATCACAGCCAAAATCGAAGCGGGCGGCTAGAATATTCCGGGCAACGAGGCGGAAAGCGGCGAGGCTCCAATTCCGATGTGGCACCTCTCGTACCGTCTCGGCTTACTCCGCCGCAAGGGAGATTCACAAAGCAAATGAAAACGACTCAAAAGCTCCTGGTGGTTTTCGCCACCTCGTTGGTGATGCTCTCGGGCACCGGCTGCAACAAGCTTAAGGCGCGGGACCATCTCAACAAGGGTGTGCAGGCTTACAAGAACTCCAAGTTCGAGCAGGCGATTGACCACTTCCAGCAAGCCGTCGCCCTCGACCCCTCACTCATCAATGCCCGCCTGTATCTGGCCACGGCCTTTGCTCAGCAGTACATTCCGGGTGCCGACACCCCCGAGAACAACCATTATGGTGAGCAGGCGATTGAGCAGTACAAGAAAGTGCTGGAGGTCGATCCCAGGAACATCAACAGCATCAAGGGTATCGCCTATCTCTATCTGCAGATGAAGAAATTTGACTTGGCCAAGGAGTATTACAAGAAGGCTTCCGAGGTCGATCCGAATGACCCCGAGCCTTATTATTCGGTCGCCGTCATCGACTGGACGCAAACCTACGTGCCGCGTCAGGAAGAGCGTGCCAAACTCGGTATGAAGCCCGATGAGGCGCTGCCTGCCAAGGACAAGAAGGTCTGCGCCACGATAAGAGAGAGAAATACCGCCAACGTTCAGGAAGGTATCGATAATCTGAACAAGGCGATCCAGCTTCGTCCTGATTACGACGATGCCATGGCCTACCTGAACCTGATGTACCGGGAACGCGCCGATATCCAGTGCGACGACCCGGCGGCCCGCGCCGGCGATCTGAAGACCGCCGACGAATGGGTCGACAAGACCATGGCCACCAAAAAAGCCAAGGCGGAAAAACAGCCCGCAGGCGGCATTGTCATGGATCAGAACAAGTAAATTTTTTCGTTCGTGCGGGGACGGGCGCCTCGCCCGTCCAGCCGGGCGAGGGCCCTCGACTCTCCACCAGCAAACGCACATCGACAGCAGCACACCCTCCACTCCCACAGGTAGAATCAGTGCGGCGGAATACGTCCAGCTACGAATGTTCAAGAAGATTCTGATCGCCAATCGGGGAGAGATCGCGGTGCGCATCATCGCCGCCTGCCGCGAGATGGGCATCGCCACCGTCGCCGTCTATTCCGACGTCGACCGTGCTGCGCTCCATGTCCGTAAGTCCGACGAGGCGTATTTCATTGGCCCGGCTCCGGCCGCCGAGTCTTATCTTCGGACGGATAAGATTCTCGGCGTAGCGAAACGCTCTGGCGCCGAGGCCATCCATCCCGGCTACGGTTTCCTCTCAGAAAACGCGACCTTTGCCCAAGCGTGCGCGGATGCGGGCGTGAAATTTATCGGGCCAACTCCGCACTCGATGGAAATGATGGGCTCGAAAACCCGCGCCCGTCAGGAGATGGAAAAAGCCGGCGTGCCCGTTGTTCCTGGAACCTCTCGCGGTCTTGTTTCTCCGGAAGAAGGCGAAGAAGTCGCTGCGCGCATCGGCTATCCCGTGATGCTGAAAGCCGCCTCCGGCGGCGGTGGCAAAGGCATGCGCCTAGTGCATCGCCGCGAGGAGCTTCGTTCCGCCCTCGAATCCGCCCAGAGCGAGGCGCAGCGTTCGTTCGGCGACAGCGAAGTCTATATCGAAAAGGCGATCGTCAATCCCCGCCACATCGAGATGCAGGTGCTGGCCGATGAGCACGGCAATACCGTCTGGCTCGGTGAGCGCGAGTGTTCCATCCAGCGCCGCCACCAGAAAGTTATTGAGGAGGCGCCATCGCCGATCGTCGATCCCGACATGCGCCGGCGCTTGGGCGAAGTTGCCGTGAAAGTCGCGCAGGCGGCCAACTACACCAACGCCGGCACCGTCGAATTTCTCGTCGACCGGGGAAAAAACTTCTACTTTCTCGAAATGAACACGCGCTTGCAGGTGGAACATCCGGTCACCGAGTTGACTACCGGACTTGATCTCGTACACCTGCAGATCCGGATCGCTGCCGGCGAGAAGCTGCCCTTCGCGCAATCCGACGTGGAGATGCGCGGGCACGCCATCGAGTGCCGCGTCTACGCCGAAGATCCCGACAACAATTACTTTCCAAGTCCCGGTAAGATCACGCTGCTCCTCGAGCCCTCGGGACCGGGAATCCGTCGCGATAGCGGCATGTATGAAGGCTGGAATGTTCCCGTGGACTACGATCCGCTGCTCGCCAAACTGATCGGCTACGGAAGCGACCGGCAGCAGGCCATCATGCGGCTCCAGCGAGCGCTCGGTGAATATTTGGTGGCCGGCATTAAGACCAACATTCCTCTGTTCCAGCGCATCCTGGGCGATGCCGATTTTCTGGAGGGAAAACTCGATACCGGATACCTGGATCGCTGGCTCGCGAAAGGCAACCAGAACGTTCGATCGCGCGCACCGGAGCCCCGCCTCCCGGGAGTCGACGAGAAGACCGAAGCGTTGGAAGCGGTCGCCGCCATTGCCGGCGGACTGTTTGCCGTGCTCGACCCGGTTTTCCCCGTCGGCAAAAATGGGAGCATCGTTCGAATGGGCTCTGGCCCGGCTGCGGTTCCATCCAACTGGAAACAGAAGGGACGCTCGGAAGCGCTGCGCTGATCTTTATGGTTTATGAAGTGATGGTGGACGGTAAGCCACACCGACTGGAGCTTGAAAGAGCCGCCGGCGGATGGGAGTGCCGCCTGGACGGGCAACCGGTCCACTTAGACGGGGTGATTACGTGCCCCGACGTTTTGTCTCTTTTGGTCGATGGGCACTCCTACGAAATTAAGCGCGAGCAGACTGCCACCGATCTCCATTTGTGGGTGGGCAGTACCCGCTTCGTCGTCGAGTTGCGCGATCCGCGCTCGCTGCGATCGCGTCAGAAAGCTGCCGGCGACGAGATGGGTCCGAGGAAGATCGTGGCGCCCATGCCAGGACGCGTAGTGCGCCTGCTGGTTGCGGAGAATTCCGAGGTCGAGGCCGGACAGGGTATCGTCGTAGTCGAAGCGATGAAAATGCAAAACGAAATCAAGTCGCCAAAAAAGGGAGTTGTGAAAAAGATATCGACGGTCCCAGGCGCGGCGGTGAAGTCCGGCGACGTGCTGGCGATCGTGGAATGAAGCTGGAGGGACAGGATCGAGCGCGCCCGGCTCTCCGCCAACAGACCACATTTCTTATTGAAGCGTTGTCCTTATGGTTGCGGGATTCGTGGTTAAAGGCATGGCCCTCTTTCGACTTTAGGAGGCTCACAGCCAACAGCCCAAATCATTCCCACAGCTCCAGCACCTACGTCATCTCCAACCAGTCTCTCCCCACGCGTACCATGGAGAGCAGCGGAAGTTAGCAACGGCGGAGGTGTCTTCGTGAAAGTGCAGCGGATCATCAGTTTTGCAACCCTGGCAATATCGATTCTTACGCTCGTCCTCGTGTTAAAACGGCCCGCGCCGCTTGCGCCTGCGGCCTCGCCCGCCGCGGCTGCCGCCAATGCGCAGTCGTTCCAGGAGAAGGTGAACCGGATCGCGGAGCCCAGGGTGCCCGGCGAAAGTGAGAGCGAAGTTCGCATGAATTCCGGCGAAGTTTCGGCTGCGCTCGCCGAAGCTGCCGGCCTGCTGCCCTCGGCTGCGTCCGCGAATGCTTCCACCAGTTCACCCTCCGCCAACCCTCCCGGCGCCAGCGGTTCGATGGAGTTTCCGGGCGGGGTTCCCAATATCAAGGATTACCAGGTCGCCATGGATGGAGACATCGTTCGCGGTCAATTTCTCACGCAGATCGCCGGCAAAGACGTCTATCTCACTCTCGCCGGACATCTCGGCTCCAAAGATGGTTATGCCACCTTCGATGCCACCGAGGTCAAGGTCGGCGATCTTTCCGTGCCGGCATCGCTGGTCAACGAAGTGTTGCAGAAAAAACTCGCCGAGCAGCGCGATCAGCTCAAGCTTCCCGACAACGTGAAAGATCTCAGAATCGAAAACGGCGAGCTGGTGTTTGTGGAGAAATAACGTCCCCTGTGCTTCTCCCTCCACCACGAACCTCGTAAGGACGGACGTCCCCCGGGCATGAGCCTTCGTTCCGCGCCGAGACTCGGAGGGTGCGGAGAAAAGTTAAGAGCGTAACCACAGGGGACACAGGGGGAGCACAGGGAATCCCAGGGAGCCTGAAAACTGGGCCCCTGGAGACTTTCGGCAGCCCATGCCGTCGACGCTCTACATTGTCCGCTTAAACAACGGCACCGCCAACGCCAGCGTTACCACCGCAAATATCGACAGATAAATCATGTCCGGAACAATCGCCGACAGCCCCGCTTCCTTCAGCAGCAGGGATTTGAATCCATGCACCGCATACGTAAACGGATCCACTTTGGCAATCGCCCGCAGCCACACCGGAAACGCTTCCACGGGATAGATCGATCCGCTGGGAAAGAATAACAATGTATTCAGAATCCCAAAAATCGCCCGTGGCACCAGCGGATCCTCAATTCGCACCATCATCAAGAACATCATCGTGTTGAACGCCACCGAGGTCAGCACGATCATCACCAACAGACCCACCATCGTTCCCGGATTAAATATCGTTCCGACTCCCGACGCCAGCGACCCGACCACCGTAATCACCACCCCGGTCATCACCGCCTTGATCGCTCCCGCCCCGTTCAGCCCAAACACCAGCTCCGACTTCGTGATCGGAGTCACCAGATATCCCTCATGGACTCCGCGTGCTTTGTCGTCGATATACAACATCCCGCCGCCGATCATTACCGACACAAACATCGCCAACGTGATTGATCCCGGCAGCAGATATTTCATGTACTCGATATACGGATACAGCTCCACGACCTCCAACGCGGTTTGCTGCAACAGGCGCGGCGACACGTCCGGCTGGTTCAATCGGTTCGTCACTTCGGCCATCTTCTCTTCGAACGTCGAACTCATGAAGTTGTCGCTGTTGTCCACGATCAGCGCGATCCGCGGATGATTCTTCTCGTACACCATCTTCGAGTACTGGGCCGGAATAATCACCGCGCCCTGAATCTTCCCGTTGCGCACGTCTTCCCGCGCCTGCACTTCATTGTCATAAGGAACGGCAATGAAAGTCCCTGCATTCGCCCGCACCGCGTCAAACGCCTCCTTGATCCGGATCGCCTGGGTCCCATGATCCTCATCCACTACTCCCATCTTCGCTTCGCGGATCTTTCCCCCAAACGCATTCCCCAATATGATGAGCTGCACCAGCGGAAAAATCATCGACGCCATCATTAGTGCCGGCGACCGGAAGAACTTGCGCATCTCGCGCTCGATAATCGCCATCATTCGATTCATGGCTGCAACCCCGGTCTCGGTGGCATGGTGAAGGCATGCGCCTTCACCAATTCATCGCGCAACTGCCGCCCGGTGTAATGGACAAACACATCGTCCAGCGTCGTGTTCTGCACCGTCAGCGTCTTCAGCGGTACCCCGGCCACCACCGCCATCTCTACCAAATCCGTTGTCGTGCCCGACCCATTCGCCGTCAGTACCCGGAACATTCCCGCGCTCTCATTCTGCACCGACGTTACTCCTGGCAACCCCCGCAGCCGCTCTTCCCAATCGGGTGGCGGACTCTCGAAGTGCGCTTCAATTACGTTCGATCCGGGCACGCTAGCCTTCAGCGCCTCCGGAGTATCGAGCGCCACCAACTTCCCGTGATCCACGATCGCAATTCGATTACACAGCCGGTCGGCTTCGTCCATGTAGTGCGTCGTGATCAGGATCGTCAGCTTGCGCCTCGCCTTGATGTTCGTCAGCATCTCCCACACCGCTACGCGGGACACCGGATCGAGGCCCGTGGTCGGCTCGTCCAGGAAAAAAATCTTCGGACTATGCACCAGGCCCCGCGCAATCTCCAACCGCCGCCGCATCCCGCCCGATAAAGTCTTAGTCTGGGCTCCCCGCCACTTCGTAAGGTCCACCGTCTCCAGTAACTCAGCAATTGCCTCTTTGCGCCGTTGGGTAGGGACGTCATACAACTTAGCGTAAATATTAAGGTTCTCTTCCACGGTCAAATCCAGATCGCTGGTCAGGGCCTGTGGAATCACGCCAATCGTCCGCCGCACCGCGTCGGGATCACGAGCCACATCATGTCCCTCCACCCGCACCGCCCCGGCCGTGATCGGAATCAGCGTAGTCATCATCCGGATCAATGTCGATTTTCCCGCCCCATTCGGCCCCAGCAGCCCGAAAATTTCTCCCTCCTTCACCGCAAACGAAATATCGTCCACGGCCGTAAACGCACCATATCGCTTAACGATACGTTCCACCTCAATCGCATTAGGAGCGTCCACCGCAATCTCGCTGCGCCCGTTAAACTCTGAAGGCGCAATCCCTCCGCCGTTCGCCTTATTCACTTCCACCCCGTTCTCCCCTTGTTCGTGCGGCGCGGACACTCCTGTCCGCGAAACCGCATCCCGTTCCACAACCGCCGTTCGCCACCACCCAAGTGGAGGCGGCCGCCCTCGGCCGTCCGGCCGAGCTAAGCTCGGCAGCTCTCTACTTCTTCCCCGCGGCCTCCACGCTTCCCTTCAACTGCTCCGGACTCACCAGCACTTCCGCTGTCATCCCCGGCACATACGCGCCCTTCGGATTCTCCAGCTTCACCTTCAACGAAATCGTCCGGATGTCTCGCTTCCTCCGTCCCACGTCGCGCTGCGTCGCAAAATCCGCTTCCGCCGCCTTGTAGAAAACTTTTCCCGGAACCACGGTTCCTCCCGGCAGCCGCACCTGCAGCGTGTCCGCGATCCCAATATGATCGGCTTCTGTTTCCGGAATCGACGCCAACACCCACGTGTCGCTGAAATCCACAACGGTCACGATCGCCTGCCCCGCATTGACCACTTCGCCTTCGCGCGCCGCGCGCACCAGCACCGTCCCGGTTACGGGCGAATAAATCTTCGTGTATCCCAGGCGAACTTCGGCTTCCTTCAACTGCGCCACCGCGTTATCCACCTGTGCCCGCGTCGATGCCACCGTACTCTGAGCTGCCGTCGCCTGATTCGTTCGCGCAATCGCCGAATTCAAGTCCGCCTGACCCGCCGCCACCTGATCCCTCAGCGCCTGCACGCTCGCCTGTTGCGCCTTCAGATTCATCTCCGCCTGCACCTTCTCCTGCTCCGACGCCACGCCTGCCTTGGCGAGTCCAATCGTCCGCACGCTGTCGCTCTCAATCCGCGCCAGCGTCGCTTCCGCCTGCGCCAATTGCGCCCGCGCCGCCTGCAGCCGCGCCTGCGAATTCGCCACATCTCCCGTCGTCGATCCTTTTGTCGATTGGCGCGTGTATTCGCTCTCGCTCACTTTCGACCGCATGCTTGCGATCGTCGCCGCCGCCGCACGCTCCTGCGCCTCCAGTTCGGACGGATCCAGCAAAGCAATCAGATCTCCCTGCTTGACCTGCGATCCTTCTTCCACCAGCAGCTTCGTAATCCGCCCCTGCATCTGCGGACTCACCACGATCTGGTTCGCGTCCACCGTCCCCACCAGCACCAGGTCTTTCCCTCCCGGCGTGGAAATAAAGTAGTACCCCGAAGCAATCGCCAGGATGATCGCCAGGACGATCAAAAATTTATTCCGCGCACTCATCACGACTCTCCATGCACATCAGCTCTTGCGGGTGGGTTTTTGTGTGCACCACCACAGTCCTCTGTTTGGTTTCCCGTGTCCCTCATTGACGCCTGTGATGAAAGGTTTTCTCGGCGTCTCCGCGGTGATTACCTGAACAGCGCTGCCGAAATAAAATTGAGGACAAACGCCCGCCGCTCCCGTATCCGCTCCACCGACAACGGGTCCACCTTCAGCAGCGTCTTCATCAGCGGCGCCGCGCCGAAATAAAAAATAATTACTCCGACCACCGAGGGCAGGAAATCCATCGGATTCACCGCCCGAAATTCCTTCGCCTCAACGCCTTCCCGTAATAAATCGGCCAGCTTCCGGAAGATTGGGCGGAAATATTCCTCTGCAACCCGCTGCATCCGTGCGCTGCCTGCGCCGGACCGCATCCACTCCGCCTGCACCACGCGGGGAAACCGCGGATTTGCCGCGATGTAATCGAAATACGCCCCCAGATATTCCAGCATCTTCTGCCGCGGCGGCAGTCTGCTTTCGAGCACCGGCATCACCCGCGCGCGCAGTCCGCTGAATACATGGTCCAGCACCGCTTCGTAAAGTGCGTCCTTGTCTTCGAAGTAGTAATAAAGCAGCGCCTTGTTGACTTGCGCCGCCCGCGCGATCGCATCTGTCCGCGCCCCCGCAATCCCATGCTCGGCAAATTCAGCGACCGCCGCCTTCAAGATCGCGGCTCGGCTCTCCTCCGGCTGCCCGCGAGTTCCCAGCCGGGGAGCGGGCCGCCGAGCGCCAGCGCGGCCCGGGGAACGACGGGACCGAAGGGGACGACGAATAGCCGCCGACGTTGTCATATAATTAACTGGTTAGTTAGATTATCGCAGCATGGTCGCATTGTCCACCGCAAACTTATCGTCCAGCCCTACTGGATATAGGGGCGGACGGCCTCGTGTGTTCGGCCGAGCAAAGCAAGAAGTTTTGGGAACAGATGGAGAACAAGCGAGACAACAAAAAAAGAATGACACCGCGAAGAGTCTCATGCGGCTTGTGGGGTTGGGCCAACGGCGCCAGCCGAGTTTCGCTCGGCTGGACGGACGAATGGCGTCCCTACGGGTTGTTTCGCTCTCTTCTAGCGCAAGCCGCCCGCGATTGAAGGCACCAGCAGCACCTCGTCGCCGTCCCGGAAGGAATACGATGCCCCGCCCAGGAAGC
>Ga0207088_1094_pt1 | contig 17597 bp, 18 predicted proteins | sample Alteio_BWMinHeat_52_FD_153564 | JGI IMG/M metagenome (GOLD analysis project Ga0207088, IMG submission 153564) | Enriched cells from forest soil in Barre Woods Harvard Forest LTER site, Petersham, Massachusetts, United States -... | ecosystem: Environmental > Terrestrial > Soil > Temperate forest >... | reverse complement strand
AAAGGATGGGGCAACCCGGACTTGAACCGGGGACCTACGGGTTATGAGTCCGCTGCTCTAACCGACTGAGCTATTGCCCCAATGGGGCTAAAATACCAAGAAGTTGAGTCAATGTCAAATGAGTTCGAAGAAGGGTCAAATCTATTGCAAAAAAATAAAGAGGTGGGTGATGACTTTTAGCATGTATCGTCGATTCAAAATTCCAATTTATTAGGTATTTAGATGGAAGGACTATCTCAAATATCGATCAATTTATGCCTTTCTCGCGCTCTTGGAAGCTGCGAAATAAAAAAAGCTTTTGAGAGATTCTCGCTCGTATAATATAAGAATCATAAATTACATTATGCGGCAAAATGCGGACGACATTTTTTTTATTTTTTTTAGCTGTTTTGCCGTTGTGGGGTAGTGAGGAGCTGACAAATTATTGCGTCTCCGATCACTATTGCAACAATTGTGTTCCCCAAACAAGAAGCGATAATATTCCACAAACGCACGTTGCTTTCAGCTCCGACGAGTATCTCTCAGGATATGTTCAATCCCTTATTGATACCCATTATTATGAATATAGAGTCAGAGTGATTGTACGTGATCATAATGCCTATGTTTTTAATCTGCCCTGTAATGATCTTTTAGCTTACAGCATTGTCTGCTTTATCCACGATATACCTTGTATAGACTGCGTTGAATCAATAGATTGTTGCCCTGAAGAATTTCTATGCCGGAGTGAGTGTTTTCAAGACCCCTGTGGCGAGAGTTGCGATTACTCATCAATGGAAACCGTTTGCGAAGTTCCTCTTCCCTGCTGTCAGATTAAAGGTATCTGGTTTCCTCAATCCAATCGTCTCTTTGCCCCCCTTGTGGCAGATCCCCGCCAAGTGACAAATTCCGCGGCTATCCGATTTAACGACAGAATGATTGGCAAGCATTTGAAACATGTCGGAGCTGTCATTTTTGGAGACGAATTTCCCTTTTTTCGATGGAAAGATGTCTTTTGGTGGCGTGGAGATCTTCAAATTGGAATTGAGGCGGGAATTTTTTCAGTATTTGATCTCGATCATCCCGATGCATGCATGGTAAATACAGACTATTTTGTTGCTCCCTCTCTGACTTATGCAATTGATAAATGGTCTTACAGGCTAAGAGTTTGGCACATGTCATCTCATTTAGGAGATGAGTTTTTAATTGAAAATCCGCATACCTTTAGAATGAACCGCAGCGAAGAGGGCACTGACTGCTTTGCCTCCTATCAGATGAATTCACATATCCGCCTATATGGTGGGCTTGGATATATCTTTTCAAGCGATGATAGCTTTCGAGTTAAGCCCGTCTATGTCCAATATGGAACAGAAATACGCGTATTTGGCTGCCGTAACTGCTTCAATAAGCTCTATGTACAGCCCTTCTTTGCAATGAATTTTGTCAATTGGCAAGAGCATGGTTTTGATCTCGATGCAACCTATCTTCTAGGTGTGGAATATAGTAATATCCAGGGAATTGGACGCAAGTTTCGTATCTTTGGGGAATACCACAATGGATATTCATTAGAGGGGCAATTTTGCAGGCGTAGATCAAACTATGCAGCTATTAGAATCTCTTATGGTTTTTAATCGACTATACTATAACAAAGCCATCTTGGTAGACAGGGCCATTCTTGCCAATCGCTAGGCTGCCTGAAAAGAAGTCGCGATAAACCTTGAGTCCTGCCTCTGCATTACGGATACAGAAAAAAGAGTTGCTCACCCATTCAGATCCTCTGATAGTTCCGGCTTTTATGTTGCACTGGAAGCGCGAGGTGATCTTCTGCCTCCAATAATCCGCCTCTCCAAAAAGGAGAATCGGGCCTGAGGGGCGTGATCCAACCTTATGGCGCACCTCCTCAAGAGCGTACTCAAAGTCCGTGCCAATTCCCCCCATGACAAAGAGGGGAAAGTCGAGGTAAAATTCGGCCTGCCTCTCAATTAGGTGGTCGAGACGGTAGGTCATCTTTGCCTCAACATAGGGGTTTTGCCGCTGTTCATTTACAACAGATTCATTACGCGGAGTAAAATCCAGAATATTTGCACAGGATAAGATCTTTAACTCCTGCGCCATCCGATTCCCTACCTCCATGGCTCCAGGGCCTCCTCCTGTTACAAGAGCGAGAGGAGTCTCAGGTTGTAAGAGGGGGTGCTTCATCTCCGCTCGCATATCCAACACCCCTTGAAGAAGGAGTTTTAATTCCGCCTCGAAGTTTCCCTCAAGAAGGTTTGAGCCATAAATTCCAAAAAAAGACGCTTTTAAAAATGTCTCTATTCTATTAATAGGAACAAACATTCCGCTTGATTTATCGGGCCGCTGCACATACTGCAGGAGTTGGCCGCTTGTCTTATCTGCCCAGAAGATGGGGATTCCAAATACCGCAAAATCCAGAAGCATTGAGCGGTCTTCCTGAGAAAAATATTGGCCATTTGAATAAGAGGGGATCTGAAAATAAATTCCTTTTAAAAACCCCTGGACATGATAGGAGAGAAACATCCGCTTTAATATGGGAGAGGGGAAATAACGGGTGAATAGGACCCCTTGGCTTGTGATGAGTCCATCCTCGATTGCTTTCAAAAAGGGATAAGAGGGCTGCTGCTCGATATATCTTTCGGCCATAAGAGATTGGCGCGCTCCATGGCCAATTCCAGGGAATGGCTGTTTTTTGGGGTCGCGCGTAATCCAATCAGACTCTTGAAGGCGAAGCATTTGTGTTCCCTTAACAATGAATATAGAGGCTCGATTTTGCGGCGGTTTTGGAGCTGTTTCAAAGGCTTCAAAAACCGCTTTTGGATTTTCAAGGCAGAGTTGCAGCTGATCCCTATCTTCAAAAAAGACATGCTCACGATGAGGTTCAAGGGTGTAAAATTCCAGAGGAATATCGAAGAGTTCTTTGGCGGAGTTGCCATAGAGTTCATAAATATCTCCTGAAGCTGTAGTATCGGGCTGCAATACATTTGCGCTTGTATGGTGGAATCCCGTCGGCAGAAGGGGATCGACAACTTTTGCAAAGACTGTCCGGATGTGGAGAGGAAGAGAGGAGACAAGCAGTATTTCATCGGGGCTTGTAGTTTTAGGAATATTGGGCTTCCAGATCTGATGTAAACTCAGCAGTTCACGGAGACGTATTTTTCGAAGCAGTGCGCGCCCAATTGTTGGTATAAAGCCCTTCATCGTTGAATCATAATCGATGCGTCCATCGCGGAGGGCTAGAAAGGCCACCATGGAACCCTTCACTTTTTCCAAGGTTATCTGCTCACTTCCCTGCAATCCTCCTAAAGAGAGAAGAGGTTGACCATATCGGTCAGAGCGCCCAAACATCCTTGCCAAGTAGTCGGGATTGCGGACCAGCCTTCGCTCATCAGCGGCAAAGAGTTTTCCAATGTATGCTCCAGGTTTGAGGTATTGGAGCATCTCCCTTCCAAGAGAGCCGATGGCATAGATTGTTAACCTGACCTCAGCTACAAAGCTTGTGGGATCTAATACAATCTCTTGAGTGGTAGTATTTAACCCTAGCTGAGCCAGGACGCTTCTAAAGTTAAAAAAAATGCGTTCTTTGGGGATTTTAAAACCGACAAAAGCAGGAGAGATTCCCTCAATCCTAACTTCAGCTAACAGCGAAGATGCATCGATTGTCTTGAGGGTCTTAATCACTCCATCTGGAGTGACAAGATCATAATGTCCAGGATAAAGATAAGAGGTCATATGCAATTCATAATTGAAGGAGAGGAATTCCTCAAAGAAAAATTTACTAAGAACTCAATCCTGTTCGCGTGTTTGCCCATAACCGATTTTGAAGTATAGTCGGATTTGCCCGTGTGCGCCCGATTCTTTTTTCTTATTTGAGAATAAAAAATCCAAAAGTCGAACTGGGGTCTCTCGTGTGATTATTTACTTGTGAAATTTGGGTCATTGCATATAATGGGTCGTTTAATTTGTTTTGTTCATGGATAAAATTGCACGAAGCGTTGGCATTCATAATGGCCCCTTTCACGCTGATGAGATAACAGCTTGCGCTCTACTTTTGCTCTATGATCTTATCGATCGGGACAAGATCGTTCGCACCCGTGATGGAGAGCGGTTAAAAACATGTGAGTATGTTTGCGATGTGGGAGGAGTTTACGAACCTTCCCTAAAACTCTTTGACCACCATCAGGCTCATTATACTGGATATCTCAGTAGCGCTGGGATGATTCTAGCTTATTTAAAATCCGAAGAGCTTATCGACCAGGAAGAGTGGGCTTTTTTTCAAGATTTCCTTGTTAAAGGCGTCGATGACCATGACAATGGAAGATCTCCTCAAATTCCTGGCTTGTGCACTTTCTCGCATGTGATTGCAAATTTTAGTCCCATCTCTTATGAGACATCCGAAGAGGAGCTCTTAAAAGCCTTTTTTGAGGCCCTAGACTTTGCATATGGACACCTCAGGCGCCTCAAAGAGAGATTTGCCTATAGCGCCCAATGTCGCGGCATTGTTAAAGAGGTGATGAAAAAATATCAGACCTGTCTTATTTTTGATAGATCCATTCCCTGGCAAGAGAGCTTTTTTGCTCTCGGAGGAGAATCTCATCCTGCTCTTTTTGTCGTGATGCCAGCCGGAAATCAGTGGAAGTTAAGAGGCATTCCTCCCTCTTATGATAATCGCATGAAAGTGCGCCTCCCACTTCCGGAGGAATGGGCTGGTCTATTAGATAAAGAGCTCAAAGAAGTCAGTGGGATTCAGGGAGCCATCTTTTGCCATAAGGGGAAATTTACCTCAGTTTGGGAGAGTAGGGAAGATGCCCTGACTGCTTTAAGTTTTGTGCTTAAAATAAATGGGATAGAAAATCATGACAACTCTCTTTGAACGGATCATTCAGGGCGAAATTCCTTGCGAAAAGGTCTTTGAGAACGAAAACATTTTTGCATTTAAAGATATTGCCCCTAAAGCTCCAGTTCATATTCTGATTGTCCCCAAAAAAGTCATTCCAGATCTTCAATCCGTTAATCTGGAAGATCTTGCGCTAATGGGAGAGATAGTGCAAGTCGCTCAAAGACTTGCAAGAGAGTTTGACATAGAAGAAGATGGATATCGCCTGATCTGCAATAATGGTCCCTTTGCCGGACAGACGATCTACCATCTCCATTTTCATCTTCTCGGCGGGGCGCCTTTGGGACGCATGGCAGGATAAGGAGAGCCAAATGGAAAAACAAGATTGTATCCTCTGGCTTGTAGATATTCAAAAGGCTCTTTTTCCTCTGATTCTTGATCATGAAAAGCTTAGAAAAAAACTCCTCTTTCTTATAAGTGGTGCAAAGCTCCTCGAAATTCCTCTATTTGTCACAGAGCAGTACCCAAAAGGAATTGGAGAGACAATACCTGAAATTTGCTCTCTTCTTGGCTCTACTCCAAGAGTTTCAAAAACCGCTTTTTCAGGTTTTCAAGATAGTAAGATTTCCGCACTCATTAAAGAATCAGGGAAAAAAGTCTGGATTTTAGCGGGTATTGAGACCCATATCTGCATTTTTCAGAGTGCTAAAGACCTTGTAAATGCAGGATTTGAAGTAATTGTGCTTCGCGATTGCGTTGGAGGGCGCCATAGAGAAGACCATGATTCAGCAATAGATGAGCTCTCTTTGCTTGGCATTCGCATAACGACCTCCGAGACACTTTTTTTTGAATTGATGAGGGATAAAGATTCTCCCTATTTTAAGCCTATTCAACAATTGATCAAAAATGTTTAAGACCGCTTATTCAAGCCTCGCTTGTTTAATTATAGGGGTCTTTTTTCTTCTCGTCTCCCCCTCTCTTTTTTCTGTGGAAGAGGGTGAATCGCATAGCTTAAGACGCATTCAGGCTCATCTTATCATCGGTGATGTTGATTCAGCCGTAACAGAAGTTGAAAGTGCCCTCAAGCTATTTCCTGGGAGCTCTCCCATAAAAATCATGAAAATTAAAGCCTATGGAGCGAAAGGGGATGAAAAGAAACTTCTTGCTGCTTGGGAAGAGGTTGCGAAAGCCTATCCGGAGTTGGCCTACGCCCATGAAATTCTCGAAGAGGTCTGCTGGGCAATTGTGAAGAAGGGGAGCTCCACATCGGCGCTCAATGTCCGTTTGATCTCTCTCATAGCTGCAGCAATTTCTCATGATGTAAAAGCGATTCCCTTTCTACTCGAGGCCATGCGCGATTCCTGCGCTCCCATAAGAGCTATTGGAGTCTCACTAGCATCCCATTATGGAGATGAGATTATTAAAGAGGAGATCCTGGGTCTATTTGAAAAAGAAAAGAATCCCGGTGTCCGTCTAAAACTAGCCGCTGCCTTTTCAAACCTTCACCTCAAAGAAAAAGTTCCTCTTCTCATCGAAAGATTATCCGATAAAGAATGTGATGCTGAAGAAAAGGCACAGCTTATTCTCGCAGTAGCTACTTTAGAAGAAAATGTTGATCATCAAACCCTTGAAAAACTTTCTCATTCACCCTTTTCCTCTCTTCGTCTTCTTGCTGCTGAGTCTATTGCTCAACTTCAGCTCGAGGGCATGGGAGATATTCTTCTCCCTCTTCTCGAAGATCACAACAATGAGGTAAGAGCATCGGCAATCAAGGGGCTTGGCATTTTAAAAGTCAGATCTGTGAATGGCATCTCCACTACTCCCTTTATTAAACAGGCCGCTCTTAGCACAGATTTTGTAACGGGAATCACAGCGGGATGGGCTCTTTTGCTCATTGATCCTAAAGAGGGAGAGAGGATTTTAGAGCGCTTTCTTGTCGATGGGCGAGAGCAGGTGCGAGCCCTTGCGGCTGCAGCAATTGCCTCTGCAGGATCATTTGGGATAGATCTGGCCAAAAAATGGATAGACCTATCAAACGATCCTTTTGTAAAAGCTAACCTTGCGATTTGCCTCATGCGACAAAGAGAAGATGTCACTAAGGGAGCGCTTGTGATCAATGAGCTTTTTAGAAGCTCAAAAGAAAAATGGATGTGGAAATCTGAGGTGCAAGGGCTTTTTCAATCCCTTCAAAAAAGTGATCTTAAACATAATGCCCTTATACCCAATTTCCCTGAAGCCTCATCCCAGGCAGTCCATTTGGAACTCCTCAATCTTTTAGCGATCTGTGAAGATCCAAATGCTCTTGCAACGATTAAAGAGTATTTGATGAAAAAACAGTGGCACATCACAGGCATTGCAGCGGAAATGCTATTAGGAGAAGGAGATGAAAGCGCAATAGAGTTAATTCGCGAGCTTCTTGATTGCACCGACCTTAAGGTGCGTTTGGATGCGGCGCTTGTGCTTGCCGTCTGGGGCAAAGATAGGGCTGCCCTTCCTGTTTTAGTGGATCTTTATGAGAGTGCTGATAAGATGACAAAGATACATATTCTTGAAGCATTAGGAAGAGTTGGTGAGCGTAACATGCTCCCTTTTTTAGTGACTCAGCTTAAAAGCCCTTCACAAACGCTGCGGATCGTCGCAGCAGCCTGCGTCTTAATGGCCCTCAATCAATAATTGAAAAATAGTATTCTATTTTAGAAAATCTAATCGTGCCCCTGCCCCTGCCCGTGCACGATTAGATTTTCTAAAATTCAGGTTCTACCCAGTGACAGATACTCTTTGAGTTGATAAGCTATATCCCTTTTGAAAGATGGGATTTGGTATGGCTAAAGGAAGTTTTATAGGGGCAATGCTCCTTGTCGCCGGGACTTGCATCGGGGGAGGAATGCTGGCCCTTCCTGTTGCAACAAGTATGGCCGGTTTTTTCCCATCCCTTGTCATGATGTTAGTTGGATGGGCATTTATGACTCTCACAGCCCTTTTCCTGTCAGAGGTCAACCTTTGGATGGAGGAGGGAGCGCATGTAATGACGATGGCTTCCCGCTTTTTAGGTCCAATTGGAAAAGCTGTAGCCTGGATTCTCTACCTTTTTATTGGGTATGCCTCTCTTGTCGCCTATACGGCTGGGGGTGGAGGCTTAATGCAGGTGGGTGTAGAGAGCATTTTTGGATTGTCAATGCCTCATCCTATCGCTGCTACAGTTTTCATCATCATCTTTGGGCTGATCATCTATCTTGGCAATATTGTCGTCGGGCGCATCAATACGATTCTGATGGTAGGGCTGATTATCTCCTACATTCTCCTCATCACCCTAGGTTCTTCGCAGGTAAAATGGCAGAATTTGAAGATCCACGATTTTTGTAAAACAATTATTGCAGTTCCATTACTGCTGACCATCTTTAGCTTTCAGACAATTGTCCCCAGTTTAACCCTCTACCTTCAGAAAGATGGCAAAATCCTCAGAAGAGCGATCATTTGTGGAACAACTTTAGCGCTTCTAATTTATATTATCTGGCAGTGGCTTGTTCTAGGGACAGTCTCTCAAGAGGGGGAATTCGGCCTTAAAAACGCCCTTATTCAAGGAAAACCGGCAACCGATTTTTTACGGATGGCCGTTGGAAATCCCTGGGTTGCCCGGGCAGCCGACTTTTTTGCTTTTTTTGCTCTTGTGACCTCGTTTTTAGGTATCGCACTTGGACTCTTTGATTTTCTTTCTGACGGACTAAAGATAAGCCGGAAAGGGTTGGGAAGCATAGCACTCGGACTTCTTGTAGCAGGCCCAACCCTCTTTTTCGCCATCTCTATGGAAAAGGTTTTTTTAACTGCCCTCGATAGTTCTGGAGGAATTGGAGATGCTATATTAAATGGCCTGATGCCCTCTCTTATGCTCTATATTGGACGGTATAAGATGAATTTGCAGTCAGATTATCGCATTCCGGGAGGAAAAGGCATTATCTACTTGGCGATCGTCTATGCTCTCTTTGTTTTTACTATTGAAATTCTTGGGAAATTTGGCATCATATTATCAATTTATCAGTGTTAGGTGTGTATGGGATTAAAATCTGCAATAAAAGCTTTTTTTAAAGCGCTTAAAGATGAGAAGAGTGCTCAATTATTTATTGAAGGAAAAGAAGAGCCAAAAAAAGAGGGGGATGCTTCTCATTTAAGGCTTCTTGCGGCCCTCCAGCGCTCGGGACGAATTGTCGACTTTTTTAAAGAGGATATCTCCGCTTACTCCGACGCTCAAATTGGGTCAGCTGCTCGCAAGATTCATACTGAATGTGCAAAAACTCTCGAAGAGCTTGTGACTATTAGGCCTCTTCTAGCCGAAAAAGAGGGAGCTGACATCATCATTCCGCAAGGATATAATCCTCAAGAGATAAAAATGATTGGCAATGTGAAAGGATCTCCTCCCTACAAAGGGACTCTACGCCATAAGGGGTGGTGTGTGCATAAATACTCCCTTCCAAAAGATAAAATGGACTCCTCTGTTAAAGTACTTTGTCCGGCCGAAGTAGAGGTAGTATAGTATGAGTTTTATTATTGGCATCGATCTAGGGACCACAAATTCTACATTTTCCTCAATTTCTTTGGAGGAAGAATCCTTTAAAATAAGACAGCATTCCATCCCACAGATCGATGCCGATGGGAATGAAAGAGATCTTCTTCAGCTGCCCTCTTCACTGCTCTTTCCAATGGCCGGTGAATGGAAAGAGCCCTACATTGTAGGGCAATATGCTAAGGAGAGAGGCGGGGAGCTGCCTCATAGAGTGATCCATTCAGCAAAATCATGGCTCTCCTGTTTTAATATGAATCGAAGGGAGCGTTTTTTACCGATTGTAAGAGATGATGAGGATATTCACCCTTTAAGCCCTATCGATGTCTCCGCTGCTTTTTTAAAAGTGATTAAAATGGCCTGGCAAAAAGTTGAGCCTGATGCTCCCTTTGCCGAGCAGAAAGTGCTTGTCACCGTCCCCGCCTCCTTTGATCCAAGCGCCCGGGCACTTGTTCTAGAGGCTGCGAGAAATGCCGATTTTCCCGAGGTCACTCTTATCGAGGAGCCTCTTGCAGCCTTTTACGCATGGCTTGGAGCCAATGAGACAAATTGGCGCGAAAAACTCAAAATCGGGGACCGGGTTCTTATTGTAGATATCGGTGGAGGAACAAGCGATTTTACCCTCATTACTGTGAGTGATAATGCAGGGGAACTAGCTCTTGAGAGAAGGGCTGTCGGCCCTCACCTACTTTTAGGAGGGGATAATATCGATTTAGCCCTTGCATACCATGTAAAAGGCAAGCTGGAGACGGAGGGACGCTCCCTTGACCACTGGCAGTTTCAAAGTTTGATTATGCAGGCAAGAAAAGTCAAAGAGCTCCTACTCTCTGATGATGCACCTCCGGCTGCCACCTTTTTGATCGATAGAAAAGGGAGTAGTCTAATTGGAGGAAGCATTGCAACGACCCTCACACAAGAAGAGGTGTATGCGCTACTTGTCGAGGGATTTTTCCCGCTTCTTGGCCTTGAAGAGAAAGTTTTAGAGACAAGGGGTCCTATTTCTAAATTAGGACTCCCTTTTGCCCGGGATGCGCGCATCACTGCCCATCTGGCTGCTTTTCTTAATCACTCTTGCCAAGGAGAACTTCCAACAAAAGTTCTCTTTAATGGAGGTACAATGAAAAGCAGTGCTTTCCAGAAGCGGATTCTGGAACAACTCAATTCCTGGATTGGCCCAACTGGGAGCCCTATCCATCTTCTTGAGGGGGCAGATCTGGATTTTTCTGTGAGTAAGGGGGCTGTTTTTTATAGGTGGTCTAAAGAAAAGTCTGGGATTCGTGTTAAAGCGGGTACAACAAGTGGGTATTTCATCGGCATCGAAGGGGCAGCTCCGGCAGTGCCCGGCAAGCCCTCTCCTCTGCACGCTCTTTGCATAGCACCCTTTGGCATGGAAGAGGGGAGTGAAGTTTTTCTTGAAGAGACTTTTACTCTAGCTGTTGGGGAGCTTGCGGAGTTCCAGTTTTTCTCAAGCGACTCGCCCTTCCTGACTGATGGGAGTTCTGTTGATCTTGGTAGAGTTGTGGAGGAAATTGGAAGTGAACTTCGGGAACTTCATCCGATTGTGGCCCATCTGAGTGCAGAAGGGATTGAAGGCACAACTGTCAATATCAAGCTTCATGCCAAAGTAACTGAAATGGGGATGTTAGAACTCTGGTGCGAGGGAGAAAATGAAAAGAAGTGGAAGCTAGAATTTAACTTGAGAGCTGAGAACCAATGCCGGCAAGAGCCTGTTTCACTCCCTCTTTAATCGCTTCTTCTCTCATCTTGAGATAAAGACTTGCCAGGCCATTTGCCCGGCTTGGAGATAGAAGAGCGGGGATGCCAAGTTCTTCAAGAATGCGGGGAGGGTTTTTTATGATGTTAGCCGGAAACTCTCCGCTATAGAGAAAGATTAAAAGCGCAGCAAGCCCAGCTGAGATTAGTGCATCGGAAGAAGCAGAAAAATAGAGAGCGCCGAGCCGGCTTGTTGTATGCAAATAGAGAAGGCTTTGGCAGCCGCTGACAAGATTTTCCTCGTTTTTCCACTCTTTTTGAAAGGGGGAGAGGGTTTTGCCAAACTCCATAATTTTTTCATATATTCTCTCCCTATTACTCGCATGAGCAAATGCATCTTTGATTTGCTCACATTTTTCTTCTAGAGTGAAAGAAGTTTCCTTAGTCATTGTCGTCATTATAGCTAATAGTATGGCGGGGACGCAGCGACTGAACTTGCCTCTCTAGATCATCCACTTTTCTTTGTAACTCTTCTATTGTCACAGGATGGTTTGTTGCCTTGTCTTCGTTCAGGCTTAATTCTTTTTGATGCCCAATGGCTGTGACAACATGGTTGCCAATGATAAAGCCGAATCCAATACCCATAGGAGCTGGTGTGACAACAGTCACAGCAAGGATCACAGGGACAGCGATGGCTATCACTATTGGACGGATTCCATTGGGATTCAGTTTGTTCAAATAAGTATTAGTAAGGCCCCAGAAAGTATTGGGCTTTATCTCTCCTTGGGGATCGATCCAAAAAACAGTTATGAGGCCGGTAATACCTCCGATCACGAGGCCTCCCCCCATACCGTAGAGCAGTGGAAGAGCAACGGCTTTAAAGCCATACATTAATCCTGTTCCACTAATGATCACGGTCAGGGCAATCACAAAAAAAACAAGGGATTCCCAATTTTCAATGAGATAGTTTGTGAGTTTTTGGCAGAGTCCATTTGCCGATATTTTCATGAATGCCCTGCCAAACCACATCACTACAGGTTGTCGGATATTTTCATATTGACGGACAAGTGAGGGGGGGATTGTAAAAGGACAAAATAATGCATCCATAATTTATCTTTGGTCTATAGTTAATCAATTAAATATATGACGATCAATTAAAAAATTCAACCAAAATAGAACTCTATCCAACTGCCCAAAGTCGCTAAGCAAAATGTGCTCGAGAGGAGAGAGGCTTGGGTATTGGGTTTTTTTACCTTGGAATTACAGTAAAGAGTCGGGCACGCACACGGGTACAGGCACGGGCACGATTAAATTTTTATCCAAATCGTAGGTTACCCTAGATAAAACAGAAACGGATTTCAGGTAGAAAGGGTTGAATATAAGAAAGCTATTTTCGTGCCCGAGCCCGTGCCCGTGTGCGTGCCCGACTCTTTATTCTGGAGTTGACATTAAATTCTCCTTAAGCGATAACAATCTGTTCATTTTCTCGATATGACAGTGATAAATTAGGTTGGCATGCCCAAAGAAGATACAATTAAGCTTGATGGAACCGTTGAAGAACTGCTTCCAAATATGAATTTTAAAGTGTTGCTTGAAAATGGGATGACAGTAGTCGCCCATCTCTGTGGCAAGATGCGTATGCGTAATATCCGTGTTCTAACCGGCGACCGGGTGACTGTTGAAATGTCCCCCTATGACTTGTCAAAAGCACGTATTACCTATCGTCATCGATAGATTGACTGCCCAGATAGCTCAGTGGTAGAGCACTTGCATGGTAAGCAAAAGGTCGTAGGTTCAATTCCTATTCTGGGCAAACAAAAAAAGAGAGAAATTATTAAAAAATAGCGTAAGTCCGGTTGTTGAAAACTCAGCAGTCAGCACATCTTGGTTATGACCTAGAGCTTACGTTGAAAAAAGAGCCTTACGGAGGATAAATCAAATGGCTAAAGAACAATTCCAAAGAAATAAACCCCACGTAAATATTGGGACAATTGGACACGTTGACCACGGCAAAACAACTCTGACTGCTGCTATTACAAAGGTATTAGCAGAAAAAGGGGGAGCAAAATTCCGCGACTACTACTCTATCGACAACACCCCCGAAGAGAAACAGCGTGGAATCACAATCAACTCTAGCCATGTTGAGTATGAAACAGAAGCCCGCCATTATGCGCACGTTGACTGCCCAGGCCACGCCGACTATGTAAAAAACATGATTACAGGCGCGGCTCAAATGGATGGAGCAATTCTTGTTGTGGCTGCAACAGATGGTGCGATGCCTCAAACAAAAGAACACATTCTTCTTGCTCGTCAAGTGGGTGTTCCCTCTATTGTTGTTTTCCTAAATAAAGTTGATATGATCAGCGATGCTGACCAGGAACTTATTGAGCTTGTAGAGCTTGAATTGTCTGAACTTCTGGAAGCGAAGGGATACAATAACGTTACCATTGTTAAAGGGTCTGCTCTAAAAGCGCTCGAAGGCGATCGTCACTACATGGACAAGATCATTGAGCTAATGGCAACTGTCGACCGAGATATCCCAACTCCTCAACGCGATGTTGATAAGCCTTTCCTCATGCCTATTGAAGATGTCTTTTCAATTTCTGGACGCGGTACTGTAGCGACAGGCCGGGTAGAGAGAGGGATTGTTAGAATCAACGATAAACTCGAAATTGTTGGATTGAAAAATACACGCGATACTGTAGCTACAGGTCTTGAGATGTTTAACAAAGTCCTCGACGAAGCGCGCGCTGGAGAGAATGTTGGTATTCTTCTGCGAGGTGTTGAAAAGGATGATATCGAAAGAGGTATGGTTCTTTGTGCTCCTAAGAGTGTAAATCCTCACAAAAAATTCAAAGGGACTGTTTATATTTTGACAAAAGAAGAGGGGGGTCGTCATAAGCCCTTCTTTACCGGATATCGTCCACAGTTCTATTTCCGTACAACAGATGTTACAGGCACTGTAACTCTACCTGAGGGTACTGAGATGGTTATGCCCGGAGATAACATTGAAATCATCGCAGAGCTTATAGCTCCTATTGCGATGGAAGAGGGTATGCGTTTTGCAATCCGTGAGGGTGGACGTACGATCGGTGCTGGAACTGTTTCTAAAATCGTTGAGTAATCCTCTCTTTTGGGTTGAAAGAGATTCTTTCTTAAGGAAAGAATCTCTTTAACGGGTGTGTAGCTCAGCTGGTAGAGCAGCGATCTCCAAAGTCGCCGGTCGGGGGTTCAAATCCCTCCGCACTCGCTTTTTTACACTCGCTTTTTAGTAGTTTCTTTGCGTAGAGTTTATGCCAAGGAACTACTATAATCATGGGGGCACTAAGTGGAGAGAGCAAATACAAAGGCTTTACAAAAAATGGATCTTAAAAAAGGCAAATCAGCCTCTTGGGAAGCTAAGAAGGTGGTTACATTTGTTGGAGAGGTCAAGCAGGAGCTGAAAAAGATTGAATGGACAAGCAAAGAAGAGCTCAAGGCTTATACTAAAATCGTCTTGGCAAGTACATTTCTTTTTGGACTGTTTGTCTACTCAATAGATCTTATCATGCGAGGCATACTGAGCGCTCTAGATGGATTTTTAAAGTTTATAGGTGGATAAGAAACCGATGCATAAGTGGTATGTGGTGCAAGTCTTCACTTCTCAAGAGAAGAAAGTGAAGAAGTCAATTGAGGAGTACAAAGAATCTGCCGGAATGAGTGATCTGATTGAAGAGGTGCTTGTCCCTTCAGAGAATGTGATGGAAGTCAAGAAGGGACAGCAGAAGATCTCCGAAAGGAGAATCTGGCCCGGCTACGTCATCATTAAAATGACGATGACAGATGAGTCTTGGCAGTATATCAAGGGATCGAATGGCGTTATTGATTTTTTGGGGGGAGAAAAACCGACCTCTCTTACGCAAAGTGAAGTTGATAATATCATGTTTGACCTTGAATCTAAAAAAGGCGGAGTAACCCAGAAACATAAGTTTCAGGTGGGCGATCATGTTAAGATCAATGATGGTGTCTTTGTGAACTTCATCGGGACAATTTCTGAAGTCTTTCATGAAAAGGGACGCCTTAGTGTTATGGTTTCTATCTTTGGGCGAGATACCCGTGTGGACGATCTTGAGTTTTGGCAAGTGGAAGAGGTCTCTCCCGACATGGAACCCCAATAGATAGCTTTTTTGTGTACAAGCAATTTAAACGCAAAGAATCGCAAAGAGACAAAGACCGCAAAGAAAAAGAGAAATTGGTATTAGAAGATTATTCTTATCTTACCTATCATTTTTTAAATTTTTATATATAGACTTATAAATTATTGAAAATTTCTCTCTTTTTCTTTGCGGTCTTTGTCTCTTTGCGATTCTTTGCGTTTAATTTAGTTTGGATAAAATTCAGGATTTTGGGGCGGGGACTGTTTTTTTTTGGTGCGCGTTAAAAAACTCTTCTCCTAAAATCAGACTCTAACTATAATGAAACGCTTTCTATATCCCTTATCCCCATCGAGGATCTATACCCCCGGGTATTATGGAACAACGAATCTTTATGTGTGAAAATATCTCGTACCTAAGCTTAATCACATTTATTAGGAATTAATCTAGGAAGAATACAATGGCAAAAAAAGCTGTTAAGTTAATTAAGCTGCAGATTCCTGCAGGAAAAGCAAATCCGGCCCCCCCAATTGGGCCTGCGCTTGGGGCAGCAGGTTGTAATATCATGGAATTTTGCAAGCAGTTCAATGCACTGACCCAAGATAAAGTTGGGGATATTATCCCTGTTGAGATCACAGTCTTTTCAGACAGGAGTTTTACATTTATCCTTAAACAACCTCCAACTTCTCGGCTGATTTTAAAAAAGCTTAAAGAAGAGAAGGGATCACCCGTGCCCAACAGGGACAAGAAGGGTCAGCTTTCCAAGGAGCAGGTAGAAGAGATCGCTAAATCCAAATTTCCTGATATGCGAGTGCGCTCTCTTGAATCGGCCATGAGGATGGTGATGGGAACTGCAAAAAGTATGGGAGTCGACATTGTTGACTAACCAGACATTTCTTTTTTTTGATTTTCAAAGGAAATAAATAATAATTTATGGGTCGAAGAAGTAAAAGAATTCGGAAGATTGCTTCTCTAGTGGGCGACCATCGGGTCTACTCTATTGAAGAAGCGATCGACACCTTAAAGAAATGCCCTCCGGTCAAATTTGACCAGACGGTAGATATCTCCATTAAAATGGGAATCGACCCACGGAAATCGGACCAACAGGTACGCGGTACTGTCTCACTACCGAATGGGACAGGCAAAACACTCCGCGTCCTCGTCTTTGCACAAGGGAGTAAAGTCCAGGAAGCCCTAGACGCAGGAGCTGCCTTTGCAGGACACGACGAACTCTTTGACAAAGTCAAAGGGGGATGGACCGATTTTGACGTGGTGATTGCGACGCCTGATATGATGAGAGAGGTTGGAAAGCTCGGAAAGGTCTTAGGGCCTCGAGGACTTATGCCCACGCCAAAGGCGGGAACCGTGACAACAGATGTTGGTGCAGCAGTAAGGGAAATTTCTAAAGGAAAGATCGAGTTTAAACTTGATAAACAGGCTGTTTGCAACAGCGGTGTTGGAAAAATTTCCTTTTCTAAAGAGGCCCTTGTAGAGAATATCAGAGCTCTTTTGCAAGCTATTGCCCGTGCAAAACCCGCAACGGCAAAAGGTAATTATTTTCTATCTGTAGTGCTCTCCTCAACAATGGGACCGGGGCTAGAAATTAATCGGCAAGAAATCCCATCAGCTTAAAAGAGGTAAACTATGAGAGAAGAAAAGCAATTTCTTCTAGATGAAATCGATGAAAAAATCGAAGCTTCCTCGGGATTCGTGGTTACAAGTTACCAGAAGATGAAAGCTGCTTTAATTCGAGATTTTCGAGATCAGCTTGGTAATGTCGGAGGTGAATTTGAGGTCGTTCGTAAAAGAGTCTTTTTAAAGGCGGCTGAAAAACGAGGGATCAAAATTGATCCCAATTCTCTTCAGGGACACATTGGAATTATCTTTGCCAAGGAAGAGGTGGCAGGTCCAGCTAAATTTGCCATGGTTTTTGGAGAAAAGAATGAAAATATCACCATTTTAAGTGGTCTTATTGATGGAGAGTTCCTGTCCGGTGAAGAGGTGAAAGCAATTGCTACCCTTCCGAGCCTTGATGAACTACGTGCACTTTTTGTTGGGCTTTTAGAAGCTCCTATGGCTCAAACTCTTGCTGTTATTAACGAGGCATTAGCTGGCATACCGAGATGTCTTGAGCAAAAGTGTAATAAAAGTTAAAAAAATATGTCTATTTAAACTAGGAGAATTACCGTGGCAACAGATCAATTAGAACAAATTGTAGAAACACTAAGCAATCTTAAAGTTGTTGATTTAGCGAAGTTGAAGAAGCTTCTTGAAGAAAAATGGGATGTTACAGCGGCAGCGCCAGTTGCCATGGCAGCAGCTCCGGCAGCAGCTCAAGCAGAAGCTGCTCCTGAATCAACAGATTTTC
>Ga0207088_1093_pt1 | contig 17643 bp, 28 predicted proteins | sample Alteio_BWMinHeat_52_FD_153564 | JGI IMG/M metagenome (GOLD analysis project Ga0207088, IMG submission 153564) | Enriched cells from forest soil in Barre Woods Harvard Forest LTER site, Petersham, Massachusetts, United States -... | ecosystem: Environmental > Terrestrial > Soil > Temperate forest >... | reverse complement strand
AGCCAATACGAGAAGAAGATGCCAAGGAGACCCCAAGCTGCGCTAATGACGTGGCCCGGAATGTCCTCCTGCCTCCACCGCAAGGGGAGATATAATATCGACAAAATTGACGTTAGCAAAACGGCAATCCTAGCCCAGTTCCGACCTCGGACATAATAAAAAATGCAGACGAACACAATGATATTGATCACCAAAAGGAAAATGGTAGTGAAGACATGCAAGTGAGCAGACGGGTGGGCTAGGTGAGCGTGGTGCGGCCAGTAGTACCCCCGCACCCAACCCGCAACCATCAGAGCACCATCATCCACGCTGTTAAGAGTAGACCTCTAGGACGACTCATGCGGACATTGTAATCTTACGGTCCGGCCTCCCATCCTTCAGGGGATACCTTGGCGAAAGCAGGCGATAGCACAGCTTGCGCGGTTTGTTCGCCGGGAACCGGTCAATGAACAATATCGGGTTTTATCGTCAACTACCGACATCTAGTGTGACGCCGGAGTTATCGTGACCGTGATTGTAGGGCTTTGGAATGCTGCTCCCTTCCAACTCACCTTGTATTGACCATTTGAAGGAAAATATTCCGAAATCGGAAGTGCTTTCCCAAACTCGTAAGACTCGCCCGGCTCTAGGATGCGATACCCCCCTACGGGCATGGGGCCATTGCCAAATAACATGCCCGAGTCATTCAGTTCTTTTCCGTTGCGAACTAGCCTCCACGATCCGGCTTCAACATCAAGCGGCTTCTCTGAATCATTCAACAATACGAATAAGAGCATCACGCTTGGTGTGTCTGTTTCGGGAGGAATGATCTGGGCGCGGATGCCTGCGTGAAGTCCGGGGGCCTTCTCAGGAGGTTTCTGCGCGGCAGTTTCCGTCAGCACAAGGGCGGCAAGCAACAGTGGATAAACGATCAAAGCGATGCTGCGGCGAACCATGACACAGATGATACGCTCAACGGTTGTAATCAGATTTCATTCTTTGAGAATTGGCCAGTGGTCAGTGAGCGTAATGGGGATCGCCAACTATCGAACGGCCTAGTCGGAAACTGGCATGTCAGTGTTTTCTCTTGTAAATTCTAGCGACAACAGCGAGTTCGAGTCCTTCTGCCTCCAATACATCATGCAGCTTCCGCCTGTCTGGTCGAATACAACGGGGAGGCTCCCGACTGGTAGCGCCTTCGTTGCGACAGACATGGGCAGCGGAGGTAGCACCCAATCACCTGTTTTCAGGATTTGCTTTCTCATCCTTAACGTCCAGTTGTTGTCTTGGTCCTTTGCAGGCAAAACGGAGTAATCACCGGAAGGCACACGAAAGCCTCTGATTGTGACGAGACTTCCATCAGTTGTGAATAGATAGCTCTTGCGCTCGTAGGAATACGACACGCTAATTTTCGTTCCGTCAGAGAATTTGCATTGGGCCTGTGCTGGGAGTTTTGGCGCATCCTGAGAAGCAGCTCGAACTGCCAAGAACAACACAAACGCCAGAATTGTCTGTGTCCTCATGCGGGAACCTCCACGTATGACTCATTTTAGGCCTCAAGTCCACCGCAAGTCAGCGCAACAAGTTAGTAGTTGTTGCGCTGGCTCAAGGCCTCTCTGACGAAGTTTTTGGGAAGGACATTACCGCAGTTGCGGCTATCGGATGGCCCATGTAAGTTGCGGGTCGAAATGTCGTGAAGATGAGCAAGTTCTTGATCTGGGGAGACAAATCCTTCAAGCCTTGACCGTTCGCGACCACGCGATAGTCCCATACTCGCCCCGTTCGATCCACGTAGGCTTCGATCACCAAGTCGGCACCAACAGACGGTGCTTGCTGCAAGTGTGGCGGAGTGTAGGCCGACGCAACCCTACGGCTTACGTCGATGGATCGAGCAGCCAGAAAACCCACCAAGGCACCAAACGTGGCGATCATGATGAGCAAGACAAAGTGAGACCTAATGCGCCGCAGTGCTTCCATAGAATACACAGACTCCGAACGACGGTTATAGGTTCCCACGTTTCCACGAGCCGCTCAGACGAGCTTGGCGTCAGGGGTCAATTTGCGCTATGGGGATATTACGTCAGTTGCTTCTGGATCGGGCATGGCAAAAATAGGTCGATGGCGAGGGGCAGGCTCTCCTCTAAGTGCCGTAGTTCGCCACAACTCTTGCCACCTTACCCGTCGCTGACAACTCCATGAACTCTGCCGTGCGCGTCCCCTTTTGGTTGGTGTAGTAGAGAACCACACTGTTTACGCCGCACAGCACGTCAGCAAGCCGAAAGTGCAGTTCCGGATAGGCTTCTAGCCCCCGCCGAAAGTAGGCTTTCAAGCTCGCCTTTCCGACCACCTTGCCGTCAGATGTCCCCAAGAGTTGGGCGGCAACTGGCGAAGTCAACTCGACGGTATCCTCGTAGTGCGTAATGATCAAATCCAAATCATGAGCGTTCCACGCTGCGACCCAAAGGTCAGCCAGATTCCGAGCCTCGTCTATCGTCATCGCTCTTTCTCCACTCGAAGATTCAATCTTTGAATTGATTCTACAGGTGCCCGATGGGCGCTGAGGAAGGATCGGAAGGTTCGCAGTCAATTACCTCTGTCGCTAACAGGCGATGTCACTCAGAACCAGTCAGTGAGTGATGTGACGATCTTTCGCTATTACCGGGCTGGCATCCTCCGCACAGACGGAAAAGCTACGAGGCCGCCTCTGGGATTCGCTGGACACTAGGTAGGCTCTTTCCGCACTTCTTGAAAAAAGGCATCCACGTCGAACGGCAACCCCGATTGGGGAACTCCTGTCTCCATCCATTTCATCGGTATGGTCGCAGCGACCTTTAACACGGCAGCGAGGAACTCATTTGCTCGCCAAGGCACCAACCGCTCTGCGGACAACATCTCCAATATCCCGAGCATTGCGCAACGGTACGTAACAGCACCAATGTCCGCTCCCGCGCTGCACGCACCCCTTATTATCTCTATACCTACACCGAACTGCTTTCCCGGGTTCCTCGCCTCCATGTCGCGATAGATGCTCCACACAGACTTGAGGTCGGCCACGTCAACAGTCGGGACATCTTTGCCCGGAGTTCCGCCACCGGGCCACAAACGAGCCTCGGGCATATTTCCGCCTCATTCGCTGCGATGGGATTCTACCCCATTGTCGATTTAAACAGGCGATTACAGTGCGCCGTGAAAGCGCCGGTCCACAGCGGGAGATAAACCCGCCGGGGACTGGATCGCCCCGCTCGATGGCAATCGGAGCGGCGGTCGAGCGAACCAGTTCCCCTGCGGAGCTTGCCGCGCCGAAGTCCAGCGCCTTTCACGGTGCACTTTTTCATCAACTGACGGATCGGCCATGGAATATACTCTAGCCGCCGTGAAGGACAACGCGCACATTCGGATCACCGACGCCACAACCGAGATGCGACTAGCATGGCTAGGCTTTGATGGCGACGACTGCTTTGGTGATTTCCGCATCGACGTTACCAGTGAGGCTGGCAGCCAAAAGTTCTGCTTTGGCCCATGTGCTGTCCACGGGCTCAGAAAAATGAGCAGGTTTTTTCGGGACGGCAGTCAGGCATCCGTGGGCCTCGGATTCCAGCAACCCGACATCCGCTGCTGCGATTTTGTCCGTGCTGACGAGGGCTATCGGCTTCTTGTGCGATTCGAAGGTAGCGGCCTCTCGGAACAGTTTTTCGTTCGGAAGCCCTCCGTGGAGATTGATGACGGGCTTCTGACGGCGTAGTTGGTGTAATCGGGATCAACAACAACGCCTTTCATTTCGTTGGCGGGTAGTTGGGCGGAAACGGAACGGGATCACGAAACGCTTCGCTCCAAATCCTCGCACCTTGGAACCAGCCCCCTAGCACGGATAACAACACGAGTTTCCCGACCACGGCGACCCAGCCATGAGACTCTTGTGCTAACAGATCGGCAGTAGTGATTCCCAATCCCAACGCAAGTCCAAAGCCGAGCACCCCGAACATCAGGAGTCCAGTGCCATTCATGGCGCACTGTTACAGCAACTAGTTCACAGCACCTCATTTCACACTGATTCGTCCGCTTCTCCGGCGATCAAGCAGCCAGCCAAGCAAGAAGAACCAACCGAAAATCAGAAGTGGCATCGAAATCATAAAGCTTGTCAGTTGGTTAACACCGAGCCGCGAAAAACCATGGACAACAAAATGGCCCACCAAGAAAGCGGGGAACGCTGAGAGGAAGATCAGTTTCGCTAGCCAACCAGAATCGACCACTATGGATTCCGGCACCCATTCGTTGCAATCGCCATTTCCGCTTTTGCAGGGTGAAATCGAGTTCTTCAAGGGCGCGGTATCCAGTGGAATCGAAGACCACCAAAAGTATCGACTAGAGGCAGGATGCCATCGCATGGATTCATAGCTCCCCCACCCGAAGAGGAGCAAACCCGCGAGCGGCAGAACCAGTCTCCATCTGATCCGCATATCCCATTAGACACCTGTCGCTTCGGCCGAGTGAAACGAATTTGCTGGTGGAAGCGGCGGTCAAGCGGCCCAGACCGGGCGGGAGTTGCACCCGCTGAAGTCCAGCGCCCTTCACAGGGCACTGTTACGCCAACTGCCATTTGCCCAGCGACCACAACGACCGCTAAGATTCGACGATGACCAGATCGGTCGCTAGAGTCTTGTTGTTGACAGGAATTCTCGTGACGAGTGACCGGGGTTTTTCCGAGGCTCCGGGTAACGTCGAGATCGTCCGAGGACAAATCGTCGCGTATTCCAACGTTGAGTTGTGCAGCGATGAAAATGCGGATTGGGACATGATAGTTGCTATCCAAGATTCCCCGAAGAGAAATGCGTCAGAATTCATCCGCGTATTCTTCTCGCTTCCCTGCGACCAAGTACCTGAGTGGCCGAGGAGCAAGACATCTCTCCAAGACTTTCGCCTGATTCGGTATCGCAAGCGCGACGCAATACTACGTGAGTTTTTGGACTGCTCAAACGAGGTCCCACCTACCAACTGTCAGGTGCCGATGTGGAAACGCGTTCCCGGCTCAGAACATGGGGAGCTTCCGTTTGGCCGTCTGTTACCGAGCTACCGTTCTGTGGGAGTCCCCGTTAATCATCGCCGGTAGGGAAGACGCTCGCCGTCCAAAACATGGTTGACGTAAGGCATTAGCACCAAATGACCCTGACAGGCGGTAGTTGGTGCTATTGCGAATAACGTCAACTGTGCGACTCTCCGTCAGACGCGGGAAGGCGATGCGTCAGGCGATGCGTCTGCCACAACTGCCAAATCTCGGAAGCAATCTCTTCAGACCGTTCTGCCGGGCCAGCAGCGTCCGCGCCGAACCAGCGAACAAACTCCTCATGAATCGCATGCAACGCATCAGCCGGAGATTCGCAACTTCGGAGTCTTGGCAAGATGGTACCCGCCTCAGGTTCGTATTCGCCGATGTTCTCGTTGTCGAACGCGATTCCAATTGGGTCGTGCCTAAAGAGGAGCGCCGCTACGGAATCGAACAAGAGGCCATAGTGCGCTTTTAGTTGACGGCGCTCCCGCAGAATCTCTTCGCGTGTTCGGGGCATAGCACCGATGATAAAACGTGCGCAGTCTGGTAGCTGTTGAAATCAGATCACGCTATTGATCCGCAGACGGCGCGTCTCAATACGCCGCGACAGCCAAGAAACCAAGACCAGTTAACCAAAACGAAGCAACTTCGAGAACCCAAAAAAGCCATTTCGGTTCATTGCGAAACGCAAGAAATCCGAGGACCACGCAGAACAGCCCGAGCAGGAAGAACCACGCAAGAAAGGTGACTTCAGGGTTCTGCCACGGCGGGAGATGAACAGGCCTCATTCGGAAATAGATGAATGAACCAGCCGGGACAGCAGCGAATGCGGTAATCACTGCGAGCAGTGTGAACGCAAAAGGGTGCAGGGGTTCGATCCGATGCGCTCGATACGCCTTCGCCCAACCAGAGACCGTCACAATCAGTGGCCCGAAGCTAATCAGGCAAGGAACCAACATGTCTGTCATTGTCAAAGCTTAGTTTACGACGCGGGTCAACTGTTGAAATCAGATTTCACTCTTTGAGAATTGGCCCGTGGTCAGTGGTTGGGATAGAGCTCCGACGCGCCGGCTGTAGGTGAAGGGTTACCAAGCCCGCTCTTTCGATTGCGAGTTGGGTTCTCAGTTCCACCATGGCTACGTTTTCGAAGGCCCCCCTATAATGCCGGACGGCCGAATTTCCCAGGTCCGGTTTGAAGCCTTGGCATTTCGTCCGTGAGCCTTCCCATTCGCCACGAGGTTTAAGCGCTGGTGCACATACGCCCCGACTTCGAATGGTTTTCTCATAGCTTAGTTCCAGCTCATGCGTTGGCTTATGTCGGGTCTGTGTCCGACCACCACGCTGAAAAGGGAACCACCAAGTGCCCAGAGTCCCTTTGCCCGATGTTGGCGTTACCTTCCATCAGGGAGACGTGAACCGCCTCCTGCGAGGACATTACTCCCCGGTCATCGCTCTTACAGACTCATTCGCCGATCCCACTCGCTCTCCTCTCCTTTGGCCTAAGCCTCGTTCGAGGAGTCTCTGCAGGTTGCAACCAGCCCCTGCTGCTGGCGGGACCTTCCCGACGTTATCTCTGCGAATCCTTCCCGGAGTGCCTGGGCCCCTGTCACGGCGGTACGTGGAGTGCACCTGCCTGTTTCTTCCCCCACGTCATCGGCCTTCCCCCGTACGCTCTCGAGGTCGGCTTAATCCGCATTAACCCGTCAAAACGATTTCATGACGGATCCCATTTTCGAGACTGCAGCCATTTCGTTATGTTCAGGCCCTCCGGTTTGCTTGCCTCCCAGATCGTTCCTACCGCTGCGACTTATCGCCGCAGGGCAGCCGAGGCTTTTACGTCCGAGCAGAACATGCGTCGTTGCCTCCGCATGCATCGGATATGCTTACCACCTGCCCAGGCAATTGGTGGTGTGGGGACTTACACCCCACTAGATTCACAGCCTTGTCGGCTGCTCCAGCGTCATGGCGATTTTTCGGCACTGAGGATGAGTGGTTTTTGCTTTGCCAACCAGCCTCTGGCAACTTCCCAAAAGCTTGCCTCCCGATAACTCTGTTTTGCCGACAAATCTACGATGGCTTGTAGATGAGGCCGATGGCTGCGCCCACGATGACCCACTGAATGAAGTAGGCGATGGACTGGTAGATTGTCAGCGTAAGGCCGATGTTCAGGTTGATGTAGTTGTGGATCGCGAAGGTGCAGACAGAGAAAAGGCCGATGAGTACACCGAGGTATATGCCTGATACGATGCCGCCACCAGCAGTATGGATTTTTGCGTGGAGAATGGCGACGACCACGATGGCGATGAAGATGGCGATCATGCCGTAGGGCATCACCTTCATCATCTCGTCCTTGGGGCGATAGACGTTGGGGTACTTCATGAATTCAGTTTTCATGGATGGCCATGCAGCGAACATGGCAAAGCCATAGACAAAGTAGGCGACCACACCCCCGAGAGAGGCCAATGCAATGCGGGCGTAGTTCACGGTCACTCCTGCTGAAGCGGGATTTGCTTCGCCGGAGAATTCTACATCAGACGATTACTTTCGTTGGTTGTTTACCGGCAAACCGGAAGTCAACTGATGCGAACAGGCGACAGCACCAATTGTGTGTTGCCTCGCCCGCCCGATCGGGTAGTATAAAGATTCGTTTTCTGGGAAAAAAACTCGTGTTCGCATGGCTTCATATCGAAATTATGGCGATGGCCGCTGTGGTTCTGGCCGTCCGCGGGTTCCTTCAGGTGTATCACCCTACGATCAGAAACGGGCGATTCAGGGTGAAAAGCGTTGTCGGAAGAGAATTCTGGATGCCGCTCTGGTGGAGACCTTTCACAATGCTAAGCACAGTTGGCTTAGGAATAGCAGCTCTTGCTTACCTCGCCTTGCTGCTGTTCTATCGGTAACTATCGAGAACAGGCGATTTCACTAAGAATGCAACAGCGCGTTTTCAATCCGAGAATCGCGATGTTTAGTCCATCCGTAAAGAGGCCTCAGTTAACCACCCTCAAGGTTCGCCGCCAGCGAGTTTCGTCAAAGAAGTGGATAACGGAGTGGGCGACAAATCCTAAGCGGTCACCGAGTGACTTTCCCATGTATTCTTCCTCGCTGGCGTTGAACGACCAATATATAAACATCGGTCGTCCGATTATGTTCTCTCTTGGGATAAAACCCCAATATCGACTATCTAAGCTAACACCACGGTGATCGCCCATTCCAAAGTAGGAGTCCGGCGGAACGATGATGTCCCCTCCCTTGATGAAGGACGGCAAATTGGTCCGCCACGTTTCCCAAATGTTGGAATCGAAACTCGCTGGTGGAGCAGCCGGAAAATTGTCCCTATACGCAGAGAAAGTCTCGTCGCGGTCGTGTAGCACATAAGGTTCGTCCAACTTTTGACCATTGCGGTACACGATTCCGTTCCTCAGGTGGATTCTGTCCCCCGGAACACCGATGACCCTCTTCACAATGTGAAGACCCGGGGTTTGCGGCGAAAGGAATACAACAATGTCTCCGCGCCGAATCTGGTCATACGGAATTGCAAACTTCGCCCACGAAGTTGCGGGAGCAAACTGGATACGGTTGACAAAAACGTGGTCCCCTACAAGTAGAGTGTTTTCCATTGAACTCGAAGGGATAGCAAACGCCTGCACCATGAAAGTAATGATGAAGAGACCCGTGGCAAGCACCCCGGCGAGGGAAGCCAGAAATTCGACCTTGCTTTCTTTCGGCTTGGCTTCATTCTTAGCTTCGCGCTTTTTGCTTCGTCGTTTTGTCATTCTGCTTCACCCCGCCATAAGTATCGCTCAATTGCGAGGTAATTGGCGAAATCAGATGGGATGAGAGTGCCGGTCTCCGGCGGGATGCGATGGCTCTGCCGTCTCACTCCGGAAAAAGGACACTGGGAGAGCAAGTGGAACCTGTCACTGATTGGGGATTTCATTGCGCCGTTAAAACCCGCTTACAAAAAGATCGCCCCACCCGATGGCAATCTGAGCGGCGTTGGAGCGAACCAGTTCCCGGGTGCGAGTTCCCACGGCTGAAGACCTGCGCTTTTCACGGCGCACTGTTACGCCAACCAACTCAAGTGATGCCCAACAGCGTGACTCAGTCCGCATGTGGTCTAATCTACTCTCCGACCGTGTATGGAGGTGCTCGATGAAGCGGCGTTGGGCGATCGTGGCCATCACCAGCATGGCTCTGATTGGCGCAGGCATCGTAATCCGCACTGACCATAACAATCGGCAACTCGCGAAACAGGCGGCAGCGTACCGCATCCGTGCTGAGCAAGGGGATGCGGAATCACAGTTCAAGCTGGGTTCCATGTATTCCAGAGGTAAGGGAGTCCCGCAGAACTACGGCGAGGCCGTTCGCTGGTATCGCAAATCCGCCGAGCAGGGTTATGCGAAGGCCGAATTCAACCTCGGTAACATGTATCACGATGGCAGGGGAGTTCTTCAAGACTATGCGGAGGCGGAACATTGGTGTCGCAAAGCCGCTGAACAGGGTGACGCGAGGGCTGAGGAGGGCCTCGGCTTCTTGTATTACAGAGGCGAAGGGGTGCCACAGGATTACGGTGAAGCGGCACGTTGGTACCGAATATCCGCTGAACAAGGCGATGCAAACGCGCAGTACGTCCTTGGCTACCTGTATTACTACGGTTTCGGTGTGCAGCGGGATCGAGTTCTGGCCCACGAACTATTTCAGCAAGCTGCCGCTCACGGGAGCGAGGATGCTAAGCGGGCGCTTGAGGGTTCCAGAAAGGGGATTTCAATCGACCCCGGCGCGGGCCTGTCGGGCCTTCGATGAACTCTCATAAGTCTTCTCGGTTGTCGGGGCTTGAATCGAAGCTGTTGTAACCAAGGCGTCCTCACCAACAATGTCTGCCGATCCTCCGTGCCGCCGCACCTGTCGATACGGAGCTAAGATTTATCAACAGTTATCGGGTCATAGGCGCACCGCAACCACCGCAAGCCGCCCCCTTCTTTCCCTGCCACACCCGCTTCGTGCCGCAGCGGTCACAGATGAGCAATTTGTTTATCGTCGCACCGCAGTGCTGGCACGAGTACTTGCGCCTGCCGCCTTTTGCCGTCTTCTCGATGCGTTTGCCGCACAGCGGACATGCCTTTTGGTCGTGTCTCATGGGTTTTGATGAACTCCGCGTTGTTAGCGGGAACGCGATTACTCACTGCGAAGTATTCTTCAATGATCGACTCCCGTCGTGACAGGGTGGAGCGCCCGCACATTGGCAGATTATGGCAGATCAGACAGGAAACCCGGTTGTTGGGGGAATGGGAATTTTTCGTCGAGCGCGGAATATAGAATTCGGAGCGCAGATTTATGGAGTCCTGAAGCCAATGAGCACGGATGCGAAGGTCGAGAAATACGAAGCACTGAGGTTGGGATATTTGCCTATTGTGGCTCTGACGATTCGCCACACCATCCCTCCAAGCAGCCAAATGAGCCAGTCGCTTACCCTAGAACTCTTGAAGGGCGTGCAGACCGTGTCGCTCAAATTCACAGGGTTGCGGCAGTTGCGCCTAGCAAACCTCGGTCCGGGCAGCTCGTGCCTAATGAACATTTCATCAGTCGCTCAGGATCAGTGGGAAGGGGTTCGCTATCGTGTGTTCAACGGAGAGCAAGACCTTACGCTTTCGTTTTACTGCGTCGATTTCGAGTTTTCGTCCTAGAGCGAACTCTCGCGAGGCAGATGAGCGCAATCCATGGTCCCTTGAAGCGCTGCGTAAGCGAAAATAGTTCAGCATTGCCGGGCTTCACGGGCAACGGATAGAACGCACCCTCGATTCCGGGATACTGGCAGGCGAGTCCAGCGGCTTTGTTGGCGTAGAAAACACCCGATCCAAGTTTGAGAATGATTCCGACGTTGTTGTACTTACTGAGGTCAATGATGCCCTTCGGCTGAGTGTCCATTCTGTTTTCAGAGTACCCTAGCAGCCAATGGTAACGCACGGAATCCGCCGGAGCCGTTAACGGACGAGCCGTTGGTCGGCGCGATATCACGGACTAGCGGTGGCAAGGTTGCTGCGTATGGCAAGCTGGTGGCATGTATATTGGGACGGCATGGACGTTGAACGCACTATTGACGACATCGAACAGCTAGAGGAAATGTTCGAGGCACCGGATATTAGGCCGCTGAGTGCAAGCGACCTCATGGCTGCGAATCGACGGCACGATGAAATACTCGCGCACAGCCCATGGTTCCGGCTTTGGCAGCGGTATGGGGTCTGCGGCCGAGTGGAATCTCCGGTAATCCAACTGGGGGAAATCGAAAGCTAATCTCAGCAGACTCTGGCGTGTGCCGAAGAAGCCGTCAATTCCCAAGCAGCAGTTCGACCTCAGTTACTGATCAATACCTGACTTTCGGGAATGCGAAAAAGTAGACCTTTCTTGTAGTCCGTTATCCAGAGTGAATCGAAACCAAAGCGCAAAGAGTCCCCTCCCTTGCCGATCCACTGTTTCACGACTCTATTCGTGGTGGCGTCAACGCGAGTGACAGGAACGTCAAACACGCTGAGCCAAACAGAATCCGCCCCATCGCCGATGTCCCCACCAGTTCCGGCAATTCCCACCTGAATGCTGGCGAGAACCTTCCTGCTTTTCTCATCCACACGTGTGACGGAACCATCACCTTGGTTCAGCGTCCAAATAGAGCCGCCCCCTGCGATCAAAAAACGAGGCTTCGCCCCGACAGGCACAGAGTCCAGTACCCTGCCAGTTGCGGCGTCCACGGCAGTGAGAACACTTCTCTCCACCCCGGTGATCCAGACAACACCATCGCTGAAAACGGGATTGTAGGAGCCGGGTGGAATTGGGATTTGCTGCCGCACACTGTTTGTTGAGGGGTCGATGCGATTCAGTGTCCCCTTCTTATCGGTCACGAGCCATACACTATCAGTGCTGGTCGCAATTCCGCCTTCTGGGGCTGCCGGGGGCACCGGAAGCGTAGCAATCACTGCGTTTTCGTGTGCATCAACGCGAACGAGAGTGGGCTTTTTCCCGCATACCGGAACCCAAACACTGCCGAACCCGAATGCGAGACCGGAGCACGCTTCTCCGGGCAGGGCGACTTTCGCGACGATCCTGTTCGTAACGGGATCAATGTGCTGCACGGAGTAAGGCTTTGTGCCTGCAACCCAAACAGCATCGTCCGTCACGAGCACCCAGTCCGCCGTCCCGCCGATCTTGAGAGTGGTGCTGGGCTTTAACGATGCGAACGGAACCTGAACACCCTTCACGCCGAGTTTCGGAGCATTCGCGGACTGGGCGGCGATAGCACCACTCGTCGCAAGCAAGAAGAGCGTGGGCAGAGCGATATTCAAATGAATTGCGCTCATCATGGCTCTTGTCTGCTTCTCAGTCCGCATACCAGTCGGAGTGCGCCGACCACTGCTTGCACGAGCGGCACTGGGTTGCAGTCCACTGATGAAGGCAGGCGGGGCAAACTCCCCCGGTGTCGAACGTGTTCCATAGGTGGCCACAGGTGCAGAACCACAGGTCTTCCTTGCGGGGCGTCCATCCGCAGAGCGGGCAGCGGATGCGCGGTTCTGACGGACCTGCGCTCTTCTCTTCCTCGCGATATAGAACACTAGAGTTGGCAACTTCATTCACGATAGTAGAAGTCACGCCGATGTGACAGGACCAGCGTACACTGTCGCGGTTGATCTTTGGAGGCAAGATGAAAGCGTCAGTGCTTTATCGAATCGCTTCTGTCCTTCTGGTGCTGTTTGCTGCCGGACATACGTTTGGGTTTCGCCAGAATAATCCGGAATGGGGAGCGGACGCGGTTCTTGGGTTAATGCGCTCCGTCCACTTTGACGCGCAAGGGTTTACCCGGACTTATTGGGACTTCTTCAGCGCGTTCGGGCTTTTTTTCTCCGTCTTTCTTTTGTTCGCGGCGGTATTAGCGTGGCTGCTGGGCGGACTTCCGGCAGAGACTTTGGAACGCGTGCGCAGCATTGCGTGGGCGCTCGCCATTTGCTTTGTAGCAGTCACAGCTTTGAACTGGAGATACGCCTTCACCACCCCCATCGTTTTCTCAACCCTGACTACAATGTGTCTGATTGCGGGCGCGTGGCTCTCGGCGAAACCGAGGTCAGTGTGACGATTGTTGCCGAACCGAGTCCCCAGCGGTACTCCGACTACCGGGAACGGGGAACTAACCCTCCTGCAAACGGACGTGAAAAATGGCGAAGAAGAAAGCTGCTAATCTCCTGTCGAAACTCACAGAGACTGAACAAGACCTACTTTCGCACATCCAAGATGGATACCAGCTTGAAACTGATTCGCTCGGCGGCAACCCAGTTCTGCGGCGCTTGAAAGACAACGAAGAAATACGCCCTCTGTCCGCCAATCGCAGTACCATCAAAGCGCTGGAACAGCGCGGACTCGTCAGCCCCGGCAAAGGTCGGGACCCGCTCACTATCCTGTGGCGTCTGAAGAAGAAAACAAAATAAGGCGACCTCTGCTGTGGCGACAGTCTTAAGGTTGTGCCAATCAATTTTGGGGGGTCGGGATTTTCGTTTGCGAAGGGGTGGGCTCGAAGGCGAGTCAGGAGTTCATCGGCTGCTGGGGGCTGTGCAACGAAACTCCAGCAATTCTCAGTTGGTGCTATCGCCTTGGTTTCAACCACTGAGAAGAAATGTAGCCCCTACTCGCCATAACACTAACAACGCCACAAAACAAAACGCCCCAGACTCTTTCGAGTCATGGGACGCCAGTCGAACAGCCCTCCCCCGAAGTCTGCTCAACCAAGAGAGTAGCTGCTATGCGAGAACTGGAAAATGGCACTCCCGTGGGGACCTATGGCCCGATGGTTACCGCTCAATCCCCATTACACTCACAACCGGGGCGCGGCTGGGAGTCAATGCTTCCAATGCTCCAGAAAGAGCATGATCGCGCCCCCGACAAGAAGACCTAGAATTAGCAATCCGCCGATAACATGCAAGACCCGGTCGTACCAAAAAGCGGAGATAAAATCCCAAGCGATTGCGATAGGCACTGATGGATTTCTTCGCCGCCCCGTAACCATCATTGCCGACAAATGCTTACTGCTGCTCCAGAAACTTATTGACCTCCGCCACGATGTCCGATTCAGCTTTGGGTTCAGGCTCCGGTGCAAGCTCGACGCCCGAGGCAAGGGCGTCCAGTTGCTTGCGCCTTTGAACAAGCTTGGCGGCGTCGGCGAAACGGCCCACGCTCGGCATCTGCCGTCGCTTGCCATCGTAGTAGGCGAGGTAGTAGTTCCCCTCGCCCTTGTGCAGGTCTACTAGGGTGCGGAGTTGATTATCCGGAACGGGCTGGACGCCCCATGCGCCGGAAGGACGTTTAACGCTGCGGTACAGCTTCACTGTTCGATTCATACGCTTCAATACTCTCGTTTGCTGGGTTTTCGAGAGTAGCAAAGCGGAATAGCAAAGTTTGCTGGCTATTTGGGATTTTTCCCGCATTTGGCGGGTTTCTGAAGAACTGGCGGAGAGAGAGGGATTCGAACCCCCGATACCCGTAAAGGTATACACGCTTTCGAGGCGCGCGCCTTCAGCCACTCGGCCATCTCTCCGCGCCCACTAGTTTCATTTTCATTTTATCAGGGGAGCTCTTGGCACTTCGAATTTCTCCGCCCATCTCATTGAACGGAGTCCGGCTCAACCTCCTCACCCAAGCCTAGTATGCGGTTTGTGACCTGGTTCACCATCCTGGCCACCTCCGGGTCTGTAATCTGGGTGTAGATGTCCAGGGTGGTTCGAATGTCGCTGTGTCCGAGTTGCGCCTGCATCTCGGTCGGATGTGCTTCTTTCTTGCCATGAGTGGAGAAGCTCCTCCGGGGGACCTGAAACGTAGGATGAAATGCAATGCCGAGCCGGTTCGCGACCGGGTACAGGCGCAGGCGCAGCCAATTATCTGGAAGCATGGGCTTATCGAGGGGCTTGCGCCCGCGCGCCCCGATGGCGGAAAACATGAGTGCGTTCTCCCCGGTCGTCCCGCACTCTCTACCCCATTCGTCGATGGCCCGGCGCACTGTTTCAGGAATCGCGACCCAGCGGTAATTGGTACGCCCATAGCGGTTCTTGCGTTTGATCTTTTTCGGCTGGAATTGTCCGCGCCAAGCCGTGTTCATGACCTTAAACGTCGAGCCCTGGTTAATGGGTATCGTGGGTTCAAATCCCACCCTCTCCGCCAGACTTTTAAATACATAGACTTACGAAGGTGGCTACTAAGGGTGGCTACCCGTTTCCAGGCGGCGAGAGCAATCGATCCCTAACAACCGAGACCGGACGAGGGTACACTGCAAACTTGTTGTTGGTGTAGTAGCGATGATACCCAACAATGACTTACACCAACAATGACCATCCAGCAATGATGGACCAGCAGTTACCAGTGTAACTCACGCTTCGGAGTTCCTCGGAGTTCCTCCTCGCGATTCGTTCGTGTCTGGTTCAAAATGGTTGAATCCATGAGTTCGTCTCCCTCTGCCGCGGTACCGAAACGCTTCGAGCGACCGGGAGTCTCGGCTTCCCCCACGTTGTTTCAGTCGCCCGGCCAACGCACTCAGCTGTTTTCTCTGCTATTGATCGCGGTTGTGCTTGTGTCCTACAACCCGGTGGTTCACAACGCGTTCGTCGACTATGACGACTTCGGCTATATCACGGGTAACCTTCATGTGCGGGAGGGCCTGACGTGGGCGACCGTCAAGTGGGCTTTCACCACTTATGATCAGGCGAACTGGCATCCGCTGACCTGGCTCTCCCATGCTCTCGACTGTCAATTTTTCGGCCTGAAACCGGCCGGCCACCACTACGTCAGTGTCTTGCTCCACGCGGCCAACGCTGTCCTCCTCTTTCTGCTGCTGCAGAGCGCAACCGGATTCGGCTGGCGCAGCCTGATGGTTGCCGCCCTGTTTGCGCTCCATCCCATCAACGTCGAGTCGGTGGCTTGGGCGTCCGAGCGTAAGAACGTGCTGAGCATGACGTTTTTTCTGCTCGCGTTGTACGCCTACGACTGGTACGCACGCAAGCCGGAGGTTCGCCGATACGCCCTGGTGGCTTTCGTGTTCGCGCTCGGCCTGCTCGCCAAGCCTCAGGTGATTACGTTTCCATTTCTTCTCTTGCTGTGGGACTACTGGCCGCTCGGCCGAACTCGATTTTTGCCTAGCCCAGCTTTGCCCGGTCCAGACGTGCAAAACGGAAACGGCCCTGGAATGTCCAGCGGTTGGCTGGTGCTGGAGAAATTACCGCTTCTGCTGCTCTCTGCGGCGAGCGGAGTGGTCACAATGAGGGCGCAAAGGGCCGCAGGCGCTGTCCAGTCCTTTGCTCACAGCAGCCTGCTCTTGCGTTTGGAGAATACGGTCGTATCGTATGCGCGTTATCTGGGGAAGGCGCTCTGGCCATCAAGGCTGGGGGCGCTGTATGTGCACCCCGGAGTCTATCCTGCGTGGCAGGTAGGCGGGGCCTTGCTCCTGCTGCTGGCGGTTACGATCTGGGTGCTGCGCGCGAGCGACCAAAAGTATCTTGCCGTCGGATGGTTTTGGTTCCTGGGTAGCCTGGTGCCGATGATCGGACTGGTCCAGGTGGGCTCTCAGGCTATGGCGGATCGCTATGCTTACTTACCGTTCATGGGCTTGTTTCTGATGTTGACGTGGCTGGCGTCCGACTGGATGCAAGCTCATCGATTGTCGGACGCATGGCTTGCGGTGCCAACTGTTGTTTGCCTGTTGGCCCTGGGGACGCTCACCTACCGGCAGGTTGGCTACTGGCATGATCCGGAGTCACTCTGGCTGCACGCCTTGGCGAACAGCGAGGACAATTACGGGGCACAACTCCATTTGGGAGATTTTCTGCTGCGTCAAGGCCGGGTCGAAGAGGCTGGCGCGCATTACCGCGCCGCACTGGCTATCCTTCCCGATGGTCTGACGCCCATCCTGAGTCTTGGCGACTATGAGGACGGCCGCGGCAATCTGCCAGCGGCTCTCGAGCTCTATCAAAAGGTGGCCTTTCGCGGAGCCGACGCGGGCACGCGCACTACAGGCCTCAACCGTTTGGCGTTTGTCTATCGCCAAATGGGGGAGTCGATGAAGGCGAGGCAGTGTTTCGAAACGGCGCTGCAGTTGGTGCCCGAGCAACCCATAGCAATGACGGGACTCGGCTTGATCGCCCAGGAAAATGGCGACCTGCCCGACGCCATTCGCCACTACTCGCGTGCCGTAGCGGTGCATCCCACCGACGTTGGGTACTTGCTGCTGGCTCAGGCTCTGCAGAAGGAAGGAAGATTGGACGAGGCCCAGGCGATTTCCGAGCGCGTGGTAAATCTTGCGGAGGCGCGGAAAACGGCGGAGTCGTTTCTCTCCAGTGGGCCTTCAAGACCCGCCGCCCTAACGCAGCCTTAGGCTTTTGGACCGCAGCCGCCATCTTCTCCATCTTCTTCGGCATCGGCCACAGCAAACTGAGAATTGGGCCCCCACATGAACCGTATGTCGGAGGGATGGCGCAACGGTGCAACGCAGGCTTCCCTCTGGTTCTTCAATCCCCCTAAAAGCGAAAGCGCCCCAAACTCAATTGAATCAAGGACGCTCGTTCGAACCTTTCATCCCCGGAGTCTCTCAGCACCTGCCT
>Ga0207088_1081_pt2 | contig 17830 bp, 18 predicted proteins | sample Alteio_BWMinHeat_52_FD_153564 | JGI IMG/M metagenome (GOLD analysis project Ga0207088, IMG submission 153564) | Enriched cells from forest soil in Barre Woods Harvard Forest LTER site, Petersham, Massachusetts, United States -... | ecosystem: Environmental > Terrestrial > Soil > Temperate forest >... | reverse complement strand
ATTGGTACATTAAATTTAACCGAAACAGAATTAAAGGCAGGTATTGTACCATTGAAGATCAACATCATGCATTGTCCACACTATATAGAGTGTTAATTGCCATAACAAAAGTATTTGCTCCATTTATGCCATTTTTGTCTGAAACACTTTATCAGAAATTAAAAACGGTTGATATTAGTGATTGTGAAGACTTACCAAGTGTACATTTAGCACAATATCCTACAAAAGATGAATTTAATCCTGATGAGGTTGTTGAGAGAAGAATGAGAAGATTGCAACAAGTGTCTGTGATGGTAAGATCATCGAGATCTCGCAGTACATCATCACAAAGTATTAAAATTCCACTCAAATCAGTTACTATTGCTCATGATGATCCGGTATTCTTAGATGATATTCAGCAAATGGGACAATATTTAAGTGAAGAGATTAATGCAATCCAAATCAATTATACTAGTCAACAAGGATTAGTTTCATACAAACTAGTTCCTAATTTTAAGAAACTTGGTCAAAATTTTAAACAACTATCTAAACTAATTATTCAAGAACTTGGTAAAATTGATTCACCAACATTATGTGCATACAAGAATGGTTTGATTCAGAATTTAACTGTTAATGTTAACCAAACCACATACACATTAGAAGGTGATGATTTTACTATTTCGATCGATACCAATATCCACGTGGGAATGCATGAAATTGTTACCACAGAAGATAACATTATTACTATTATTGATACTGAATTTACTACAACTGTTCAAGAGTTATATATCAGGCGATTATTTGTTGTAGAAGTTCAACAAATGAGAAAGAACACAAAACTTAGACCATGGAACAGAATTAAAATCTATTATCAGTCAGATAGTGATACAATCAATAATACACTGGTCAAATACAACGATGAGATCATAGAAGATTTGGGTTATCAGATTTATCCATTAAGCAATTATGATTGTGATATGGAACCTATGATTGTTAACAATACTACTGTTTTGTGTGGTGAAACAGTTAATATCCTCATCAGTGACCCATACATAGAACTTCAGTTCACATAACTCCAAACTATTTAAAGAAACTTATTTAAAGAAACCTATTTAAAAAATTGATATTTATTTATATAATATTAAACAATTAGTCCTAAATATCAATTATGAGCACAACAACAAAAGCGACCAAGAAATATATCATTGATGAACACTGCACACTTAAATCTGGAACATTAGTAGAAGATAATGGATGTGTGTATAGTTGTACTTTAAATCAAACAGATATTGGTGAAAATAAAAACAAGTTTTACATCATGCAATTAATTCACGATAATGACAAATATCATCTTTTCATTCGATATGGACGAATTGGTGATGTGGGAACAAAATCATTAAAACTATGCGGATCCAAAAATGATGGCATGATGGCATTTCAAAAACAGTTTAGAACAAAAACTAATAATACATGGAGTTCTAAATTGAATATTGATAATTTTGTTAAAAAGGACGGTAAATATTTTCTGTCACAAATATCTTATGAAGATGAATTGAAAGATATAGATGATACAACTACGGGTTCAGTAGTAGGATCAAAATTAGATAAAAAAGTACAAGAATTGATAAAAATGATTAGTGATATCAATATGATGAATAACACTTTAGTACAATTGGATATAGACACTAAGAAAATGCCATTGGGTAAGATAAATCAAACACAACTTGATAAAGCCAAAGAGTTACTAATTCAGATGGAAGCAATTATAACAAAAATCAAAAATATAGATCCTAAAAATACTACTGAACTAGCTACATTAAATGATAATATAGTAAAATTGTCATCACAGTACTACACCTATATACCAAACGCATGTGGTCGACGTAAACCACCAATCATCAATAATAATGAAATATTGACCAAATACAAAGATACTATAGATGATTTGAGTAATATTGTAGTAGGTGTTAATATTATCAATAATGTCAAGAAGGATGAAAATCCGATTGATGCAGTATACAAAGATATTGGTACTAAAATTGAACCATTAGATAACAGTTCTATCTTATATAAGGAGATTGATAATTATATTAAGAATACACATGGCCCTACTCACGGATGTAAATTAAAATTACTCGACGTATACACTATTGGTCAAGATGGTAAAGAACAAAAATTTAATAATTATTCCAAAAAAATTGGAAATAAAATGTTACTCTTTCATGGAACACCACAAAGTTGTGTACTGAGTATAATGAAAAGAGATTTCTATTTGGATCCCACTAAATTAGCTGACGCAAAACAATTAGGTGTTCAAATAGCTGGCAAAATGTTCGGATACGGTGTATATTTTTCGGATTGTGCTTCTAAGAGTGCCAATTATTGTAGAGCATATCAAACAAACAATATAGGTTGCATGTTTCTTGCAGAAGTAGCAATGGGCAACATCTGTGAAAAGCTTCAAGCGGATTCATATATAAATAAAGCGTCACTTGAAAAAGCAGGATATCAATCTGTACAAGGTATGGGTAAGTGGTCACCGAGTGGTACTACCACCGTAAACGGTGTACAAATACCAAATAAACCCATAATTACAAAAAATATTAATACTTCGTTGAGATATAATGAATTTATAGTTTATGATATAAATCAATTAGTAATTAAATATTTGGTGATTGTACAAAATATTGGTGACTATAGTGGATGGTGATTAAACTGGATGGTGAGTATATTTTTATAAATATATATATTGTTATACTTTATAATGAAAATACCACCGGATATTGATATCTATGATGATATGTATGATGATATGTATGATAATATGTATGATGATATGTATAATGATATATATAATTACATTTCAAATAATATAGATACACTTTTAGAGAATAATGACATAAAAATTGCATTAGATCCCAATAATAATAAAACCACTAAATGGTTGATGCAAGAATATGATGATATAGAGGCATATACAATCTCTTTTTTTATAACAAATATGACATTATATTCTTTTTTACAATATGAGCTTAATAAAAAAATTGATATTTAAAAGTATAATAATAATAACTTAATATAAAACTAATATATTAAGCTATTAATGAAAGAATCTGATAAAAAATCAATGAAAGAATCTGATAAAAAATCAATAAAAAAAGTTACAAATAAGGTAAATAATAAGGCAGATAATAAAGGATCAAAAACAATTGGTGAATCCATTCAAAATGATAATAACAATAATAGTAGGTCAACGCCTAAAACTAGTAAAGGATCACCCAAACATGTGATGAATATGACTAAGCAACAAATTAAACAGGAGTTGTATGAAAAAACCAGAAAAACTTATTTGATTGATACCGAATCAGAACAAAATATTGAATTTTTTGAGAATGACAACTGTAATATTAAAAAAGCTAATATTTTCCTAACTTATGATTCTGATAATGATGACATAATATTTAGAGATGATACTGGTACGGATAGTCCCACTTTTGCAAATAAGGAATATGATTCGGATGATGATGCAGATCTAAATGAACTAAGAAAGTTGTCCAAGTTATCAAAGAATAACAACTCTTATGTATAAGTATTATAAGTGTAAAAAAAATTGATATTATTTTACTATATAAAGCTTTATGGTATATAAGGTGATATAATAATATATATAAATGCCATCAACAGAAATTACCTCATGCGAACACTTTGATGATTTGTTAGCAGATACTAATAATACTAAAAAATACATTGTTGTCGATTTTTACGGAAAAAATTGTGGTCCATGTATTGCATTTGCCCCAACTTTTGAACAATTATCTGATCAATACAGTAAGACAGTGCATTTTTTAAAAATCAATGTTCATAATCATGAAGTGAGTGATATTCCTAGCGAATATAGAATAAGTGCTTTGCCTACATTCATGTTTTTCAAAGTTGGTAGTACTAAGGAATTAACAAATTCTACAGGAACTACCAAACATGTTGGAGCACCCCTAGCAAAAGAGGTAATCCAATCTACATTAAATAGTTATCTTCCAACCGCTAGTTTAGAGCCAACATCAGAGCCAACTTCATTGGTTGACACATTATCAGAGCCAGCCGCTAGTTTAGAGACAGCTTCACCAGTTGACACAGCTCCAACCACTAGTTCAGAACCAACTATGAATATCAGTGAAGATTTTTAAATATATACATCCTTCAATAATTATCTTTCTTTATTTTATTATAAAATAAATAAATAAATGAATCATATTGGTATATTAGATCCAAATGGTATAAATCCAAATCCTCTAACAAATAAACCCTATTCAGATGATTATAAAAATTTGGGTAATATATGGAGTAAGTTTCCTGGTTATCAAAAAGCCACTGAAATAATAGATTCAATAAAAAATTATCAAGTTTTATTAATTGTGGCAGATACAGGTTCAGGTAAAACAGTGCTGGTTCCTAAATATGCTCTCCATGCATTTGATTATAAGGGGAAGATCGGTGTAACCTTACCAAAACAAATTGTAACAAAATCAGCCGCCGAATTCTCAGCAAAAACACTGGATGTTCAATTGGGCAAACAGGTTGGTTATCAATATAAAGGGTCTCCAAATGATGCAAATAGTAGTGACACACTTTTATTATATGCTACTGATGGTACCATTAAAAGTAGATTATTAAATGATCCAGAATTAAAAGATTTTAGTTGTATAATTATAGATGAAGCTCATGAGAGAAAAATACAGATCGATTTTTTATTGTATTTATTAAGAGAAACATTAAAAATTAGACCAGATTTCAGATTAATTATTATGAGTGCTACTATAAATGCCGATATATTTGCAACATATTTTTCAGAATTCAAGTTTAAAGAAATCTGTATTGCTGGACAAAGAAATTATCCGATTGAATCTATATTCTTGAAACAACCATTAGAGTACAAAGATGTTATTAATGAAGGATTTAAGATTATGACAAATATAATGGAAAATGACTCACCGTCAAATACAAATAATATAACGAGTTTAGCGAATGATATTATATTTTTTGTCACAAGTTCAAATGAAGCATTCGAACTATGCAAAAGATTACATACTTATATCAGTGCAACATGTATAGATCCATTAATGAAAAAATCTAAAATTATATGTAATGGTGATACTTATTGTGTAGAAGTTTATTCAGGTATGGACCCATACAAACAAAATTTGGCACAAGATAAAAATATGTATAAACAGAATAAACAGTTTAATTATGTGAGAAAAGTAGTCATTGCTACAAATGTAGCAGAATCATCACTCACTATAGATGGAATAAAGTATGTTATTGATTGCGGATATGAATTAAAAAGTTCTTATGATCCGAATAAAAGAGCTAAAAAATTAGATAGGCAATTAATTACAGTAGCACAAGTAAAACAAAGAATGGGGCGATCTGGTAGGACTGAACCTGGTGTATGTTATCATCTTTATACTAAAAATGATTATGAAAATCATATGGAAAAATTTCCTGAACCTGATATAAGAGTTAGTGATATTTCATATGAATGTTTATCTCTATTAGGTGTTCAGGAAATTAATAATGTCACCAATTTAATAGCTGTTCTGACTCAGTTTATAGAACCCCCAAAAGAAGTGTATATCAAGGGAGCTATAACTATGTTAATGCAATTAGGATTGATAAAAGATGGTATTATAACCACATTAGGTAGATACACCTTAGATGTTGGCACTAATGATACAATGAGTGGTATTGCACTGACTTATTCTAAAATTTATATGTGTTCACATGAAATGATTAAAATATTGGCTATGATGGAAATATGTAACAATAATATTGTTAACTTTTTCTCAACACCAAAAACGATATTATCAAATACAAATGATCCAAACTTTAACAAAATTATGAATTCATTAAATGAAAAATATAATAAAGCCAGAAAGAAATTTCGCCATACGTATGGTGATCATTTAAGTTTACTCAAAGTGTATACGGAATTTTATGAACATTATATTAAATATAAAAACGAAATGGAAAAATTAAATAAATGGTGCTATGACAGATTTTTAAAAATAAATATGTTGTTAAAAGCTGTTGAAAGAGCTAAAAAATTAAAACAAAAATTATACACTGTAAAAATTGATGCCACCTTATTAGATAAAATAGATAATATAGATACGAATATGGGTATTAGTGATCGTATCACTAAGTGTTTAATACTTGGATACCATCTGAATATAGCTAACAAAACTAATAATTACTATACAACATTAACTGATGTTAAAACCAATATTGATCAAAATTCATTTTTAGAATTAAATAAAACAGTACCAAAAAATGTATATTATACCGAATTATTTTTATCGATGGGTAAATCAAATATAAATATCGTATCTAAATATATATAAATATTTATGGATCATATAATAGCGGCATTGCTAGTAATAAATCCATTCATACCAGGTCTGTATTCATTACTGGACTATATTGGGTACATATATAATTCAACAACAATAAGAATAGCATACAGTTCTGCTGGTCTATTCATTAACAGTATATATCTCATACTGTATTTTTACCTATTATATTTTTTGATACATTATAATGTACATAGTGGTTTTAAACATGATCGTAAAACTAAATTAATATTTTCAATAATTGCCTCAATTATATTACTGACTATATTTTTCCTAAGATACTACTCATTTAGAACTACTGATGATATGTGCAAACGTGTTAAAAAAATTAAAAAAAAACAAGACAGTTTATTTATTATAAATATTGAAAAAAGTTTAATATTAGTATCATTTTTGTACGTGTTGTATTTTGTTAATGATAGTGTACAATCTGGAAAAAAATGGTTAAGTGGTAAAACTAAAACATCGATTAAAAAAAAATCATTATACTATTCAATTGGATTTTTAGTTGTTATAATAATATTAAAAATGTTTGAATTAGCTTATTTAGTTAAAGATGATCTGAAAATGTGTGACAAAAAAAAGAAAAAGAAAAGAAATAAACTACACAATGGATCCATAGATAAACCTATGGATGAATCTATAGATAAAGAAGATGAAGAGGATGATGTAGAAGATGATGTAGATAATGATCGTGTTTCTTATTTACAATATACTGGTGCATTCACTAATATAATTAGTGAACTAGTACACTTTATGTTTGGTTCATTTTATATCTAGATAATTAGTTTATACATACTAATTTTTCTCAATAAATCCTCTCCATCATACACATAACTAATTTTTTTACTTTCATCAACACAAAATCCCCAAGATTCATACAATTTCACCAATTTGCCAAATCGCTCATTATCCTCCTTCGCACATAATGTGATCATATTTCCCCCCTTATTTTTCACCCATTCTTCTACAAGATTCCAAAATTGTGTGGAATATTGCATACCCCTATGTTTTTTGTATATGATAATAGATTTCAACTGATATGTATTATCACAACCCATATCAACAATTTCACACTTTCCAACTGGTTTGTCATCAACATTAAATGATAAATAGTTTTGCCCATCAATGATAAAGGGCGATATAGATAGTTTATTCATTCTCTTTATATTTATTAAATGGTCATGTTATTGGGTCATACAACAATATAAAAAATCAATTTTTTAAACACTTAAAAATTGGCCACATATACAAATTATACACATATATAAAATGAATATAATTCAAATTCGAGCTGATCCAGAACTGTATAAAGATAATCAAAGGAAACGGTTTAAAAACCCCGATACAATTGATGATATACTTAGTATAGATACAATATGGAAGTCTTACACACAAAAGGGTGAAAAGCTAAAAATGATTAAAAATAAATTGGACAAGTGTTTTAAATCTGCCCCAATAAATACGAATAAAGGTTCAGAAATGACACTAGATAGTTTATTGATAGATGAAGATATATACACTGTCGATAATTTGATTGATGACATTCTCAATGATAAAAAAGATATAAATTTATTAACACATAACCAGTTAAAAATGGTTGTTACCCATATAAAAAAGGCCATTAAAGATACTGACATCATACAAGATGGCCTATTACATAAACGAGATGGATTAATCATGGAGCTAGGCAATATACTTAATCCATTTGTTCCAATTTCAAATGATGAATTGTTTAATTCTACTGTAAGTCAAGTAGATAATTCAGTTAAATTGGGATACTGTTTACAACTATATAAACAACCAAAAGTAAAATTGAATCATATTGATTTATTAGACAAACTCGGTTTTACTAATAGTTCAGATGGAATCAAAGTGGCTGGAAATAGAGGTTATTTTTTAACAGGTTTTGGAGTTAAACTCAACATGGCACTAATAAATTATGCTACTGATTTTTTAGAAAAAAGAAATTATACATTGATGGAAACACCACATTTTGTAAATGGTGAATTGATGGGTAAAATCACACAATTAAGTGATTACAATGAGACGTTATATAAATTAGAGAATGAGGACAAATATTTAATTGCTACTAGTGAACAACCAATGACGGGATATTTTGCAAACAAAACATTAAATTTGTCGGAATTACCAGTTAAATTTGCGGGTATATCATCTTGCTATAGGAAAGAAGTTGGTGCACATGGTAAAAACACCAGAGGTATATATCGTGTACATCAATTTACTAAAGTAGAACAGTTCTGTGTTACCAGTCCAGAAACTAGTTGGAACTGTTTCAACGAGATGATCAATATATCTAAAGAATTTTATGATTCACTAAATATATCTTATCGTATTATAAATATTGTGTCTGGTGTGTTGAATAATGCCGCATCTATGAAATATGATTTAGAAGCCCTTTTTCCAGGATCATCTGATTATTGTGAACTTGTATCATGTACAAACTGTTTAGATTACTTTTCTAGAAGAATTAAAACTAAATATAACAAAACTGAATTCCCTCATATGCTTAATTGTACATTATGTGCAAATACCAGAACACTATGTTGTCTAGTGGAAACATATCAAGTAAATAATGGTATAGTTATACCTGAAGTGTTACGACCATATTTAGATAATATAGATTCAGTGAAATTTGTCAAATAGAGTCCAAAAAAGTTGATTTTTTATTATTTAAGAAATAAATATATATTATATAAAAATATATCGATACTTATTATATAGAAATGTGGAGATATTTAGTAAAAACACCACAGCCATCCAAATCTAACTTTACTTTTAAAATGCAACACAGTTTTGAAAAAAGATTAAAGGAATCACAGAGATTAAAGGAAAGATATCAAAATAAAGTTCCCATAATTGTTGAAAAAGCCGATCATTCTATACTTCCTGAGATTAAGCGATCTAAATATTTAATCGAAAATGATGTTACAATAGCACAACTAATTTATCTACTCAGGTCAAATATCCAATTATCATCATCTGAAGCCATATTCTTGTATGTTGATAATTCACATATCCCTTCTAACGCTGATAAAATAGAAAGTGTTTACAAAAAGTATGCAGATAAAGATGGATTTTTATATATAACATATGCTGCGGAAAACACCTTTGGTTAAAATCTATGGAAAACACCTTTGGTTAAAATCTATGGAAAACACATTTGGTTAAAAATTATTCGCACTAATTTCGTTTATAATGCATATATTTTTTATAAACATATAAAATATACAACTAAAATATACAACTAAAATATACAGATATGGATTATGGATACAACGAACAACCTAAAACATGTGGAGTTTATAATATTAAGGGAGTTAAAAATGAAAGTAAAGCTATTATAGTTCCCAATGGGATGATAGAATTAAAAGGATCAGAATATGTGATGGATAAACGTATAGAAACATTTAACATTGTTGACAATGTTGTTGGTGAAATTTATCTATGCAATATTGTAGATTCTTTTTTAATGTCCACTAAAAAATTGCCAGTCATGTATGTATCAATTTTTATAGACATGCCCATGCGGAGAATATATTTATTCAAACAATATCTTTATTTTACAATAACTAGTAATATTACAAAAAGTGAAGAGTTAATTGAAAATAAATTAGATGGTGTATACACCATAGAGGTAGCAATCGATGATAAACATATAGAATTAAATAAAAAAATAGAAAAATTCCCAGGAATAAAACAGTTAATCTCTATGTTTATTGAATTTATTAAATCTGTAGACAGTGTAGAATTTATTAAAGGGCTTGTTAAGTCAGAAAATAATAGACTGCTAAAAGAATTTAGTTTTAACCATAGTGATTGCGAAATTCCTAAAGCTACTATATCATTGGCAAATTATAATTTAGATGATTAGCTTAAATACTTTGTTATACACGCACTACCCAACATTATTATAGCAGAGAAGGTAACAACACCCAATTTACCAATATTTTTTTGATTTTTATGTTTGATTTTATCTTGATCATAAATATCAAATTTATCAAACGGGTCTGGATTATCATGTTCCATTAACAATGGATCCTTTTCAAAAATATAGCTACTTGTTACTTCTATATTTTTTTCATCTCCAGAACAACTACAATCAATCGCATTATTAACACTATTTTCTACATCAAAACACCCAAAAAACTGAGTCGAATTTTGTATGTTTTTTATATATGATGTATCTTCATCTGGATCTATATTTGGATCTATATTTGGATCTATATCTGGATCTATATTTGGATCTGACTCTGAATCTTCATCTGGATCTACATCTATGTGTGGATCTACATTTGAATCTATATCTACTTCTTTATCTTCATCTTTATCTTTATCTATATCTACTTCTTTATCTATATCATTATCTATATCATTATTTTCACTGTGTATGTCTTGATCTTTATCTAGATCTTTATTCTTGTTTTCACTATCTATAAATGGAGTTGGGTCTATATCTGGGTCTAGATCTGTGACTAGATCTGTGACTACATTTGGGTCTAGATATGGATATAGACTTGAATCTATATTATTACTATTCAAATGAGTTGGACTATTATAGACAAAATCACAATTTTGATTAACATTGTTATCATTAACTATATTATTACTCAAATCGATTGGAATATTATATACAATTTCAGAATGATGATCAACACTATTATCATCAACTATATTATTTGACTCAGTTGAATTAATTAGCTTATCGGGATTTCCAATAAGTACATTATTTTCATATAAATCTGTATAATTATCAACTATATTTAACACATTATCTGTTTTTATAACTGTAAATTTTTTTTTATTTTTTTTTTTTGAAAGTTTCTTTATAAGTGTACTTTCTGACTTTGATCTAGTTTTATTCAATAAGTGGTTACTCTCATCCACATACATTTTTTCTGGATTTGATGATATAGAATCTTCAAGTTCTTTATAATTATTGTTATGCATTATTACTATATTATTATCCAATCCTTTATCTATATTTTCCATATAGTACATAATATTTTAGTATTAGAAAATATATATATAAAAAGATTACATTGAAATAAAATATTTATACACAAGTTTGTCAATAAGTTTGTAAATAAGTTTGTTAATAAGTTTGTTAATAAGTTTGTTAATAAGTTTGTAAATATGTTTGTAAATAAGTTTATAAATAAGTTTGTTAATAAGTTTATCAATAAGTTTGGATATTAAATTTATTATATCCAATGTAAATATAACAATGTTTTTTTATTCTATTTATAAATCAAAACTGTGGAAGGATCTAGAACCTTCCCGTAAAAAAATAAGAACACTTATAGTGTCTACAATGTGTTATATTGTTCTTTATTCATATCTTAATTCAAAATATATTACTAATGAAAATATTATGACAACATCAAAAAAACTAATGTATATTGTTATTTTACTTGATATTACATTATCATCATACTATATTTATACATATAACAAATCAAGCAAAAAACATAAAAGAGATAGTAATTTGAATCAGTTCAATTTACCCAATTTACCCAATTTACAACAGTTACCTAATATACAACAGTTACCTAATATGCAACAATTATCAAATTTACCTAATTTACATAATCCACAGAATTTAGTCAATTCACATAATTTACCAACTAATTCAACTAATTTACCAACTAATTTACCAACTAATAAACCAACCAATAAACCAACCAATAAACCTATCAATAAACCAACTAATTATCCGATCAATAAACTGACCAATAAACCAATAATTAATGATAATGAAAGTGAATTATCACCTATAAAAGACCTATTTATTAAAACACAAGAGGATTCGGAGATTAAGTCACAACAGTTGAGTACCAATACTAATATACCCATTTATAATCACAAAGAAGAAATACCGATATATAATAAAAAAACAGAAATACCATTGTATAAAAATTAATTTATTTTTGGATATTGGGTACCCAATAAGTGGTTCGACCACTTATAATTTTATCAGCCTTCACCTTATTCCCTTTTGGATCATTTTTCTGTTTATACACTTTGAATTTAAATACCTCCTTATTTATTTTAACTGATGGATGAAAATTATATTTATGGTTTTTGTTACCATTAATACTACTTCTAAGATTTTTAATAAACTTGTCCATTTTTGGATCTAAATGCTCCAAATATCCTATACTCGCTGTCATAAATGATAATTTAGTTACAAATCTTATACTTTGTGCTATTCTATTACATAATGTACGGTTGGAGTATAATTGTAACATTTTTGTATGGGGAGATATGCGGGCCCTATACAATACCTCAACAGATAGATAATTACCCAATCCGCTACCTAAAGACATGGGTATATTTTGTGTCATTAATATTTTTATAATTTCTTTATTGGCTCGTTGTTTTAATATATTACCATTATTGTCTAAAATATAGTTCTTAACTCTATTGTAGAATTCTGCATTTGTAAAATCAGTCTTTAGCAAATCTGGCGCTAATATATTGTACTTATCACAAAATTGCTTGCCCGAATCAGTTATATTGATTGTTCCAAAATTTCTTGAATCGGTAAAATATAATGATCTAGTCTTATTATCTTTTTTTATCACAAATTCTACATTACTGTGTTTTTGTTTTGTGAAACCCCACTCACCTTCTAACCCAAATGTGTTCATTATGTACATTGTTTGTTTCTTATTTGACAACTCAAACCACATAAACTTACCATGTGAATCTATTTTCTCAATTTTCATTGGTAAATTCTTTTTAAAATTATTTAAATCTGGCATTCCATGACGTTTGTATCTACCACCGTGAATTATTATGTCTACTATATTTGTATTTTTCAATTTACTTTCTAAAAATATTGCTGTTAGACATACTTCTACAACTTCTGGCATTATTATAATATTAGATAACAGAAAAAATTTACAGATAGAGTTTACAGATAAATACAGTTAAAGACAGATAGAGTTTACAAATAGAGTTGAAGACAGATAGAGTTTATGGATAAATACAGTTAAAGACAGATAGAGTTTACAAATAGAGTTGGTCGATCAAATATTTATATTTTTTAGTAATATAATTTCTTTTTAATTTCATTGTAGGAGTCAATTCACCTGTTTTTATACTAAATGAGTTTGGCACTATTTTCCACTTTTTTATATGATGTGCATTTGATGTGGCCAATTTATTAGCACATTGTATTCCATCATTGATATATTTTTTAATTTTATCATCATCTTCAGCGGTAATAGTGTCAGTGCATTTTGATCCAATACTCTTTAGCAACTGTTGGGTTTGTTTAGAGAACAGTACAGTGTCTGGTTCCATTTTTAACACTAACAATACAGATAAATACTTCATCTGGTCACCAACTACAACAGCATAACTTATTATGGGTAAACAGTGTTTTATATTATTCTCTATTTCAATTGGTGCAATATTCTCACCACCAGCAGTGATAATTAACTCCTTTTTTCTTCCCGTTATAAATAAATAACCGTCCTTATCAACATGTCCCATATCACCCGTATGAAAATAACCTTGATTGTCTATAATAGGTGTTTGGGATTTATAATATTTAGAAAATATAGATGGAGATCGAACAATAATTTCACCATCTTTAGCAATTTTTATATTCGTATTTTTTAATGGTTTACCCACACTCTTATATTTACATTCATTTGGCATACATGCAGTTATAGGTCCACATGTTTCACTCATCCCATAAACTTCATATAAGGGCATACTCATATCAGCAAAAAAGTCCTTAATATCTTGAGATAATGGTGCCGCCATAGTAATTCTGTATTTACATCGACCCAAACCTAATTTGTTTATAATCGTTCTGTTAGGGATATTTGTGATGTTGTTAGCTAAATCTATGAACATTCTCTGTACAAAGGGCATTTGTTGTTTTTTATTATCAATATTCTCATATATTTTTTCCCATACTCGTGGTACACCTGAAAATATTGTTGGTTGTGCCAATTGTAATGTATTAACCAATGTCCCTTTCAAAGCCATACGATCAGCTATCCACACCGTACTAGCTGTACATATTGGTATGTAAATATCCATCATCTGACCAGCTATATGATTTAATGGCAAATAACTTACAATCACCTCATTACCCTGTTCTAATTTAATGTTATTGGTGTTAAATTTACTCACTAATCCATCTAGTGTTGAATATATGTTGTGATGTGATAATACAACTCCCTTTGGATCACCAGTGGTACCAGATGTGTATATTATCGTAGCAATATTTTTATTATCAATAAGAGGTGAAGCATTTAAAACAGTATTAGATCCCATTTTTAAAAACTGATCCCACGTATATATTTTTATGTGTTCATTATAATTATTAGTATTTAATTTATTCATACCATATACTATTATGTATTTAACACTACATTGTTTATTTTGTTTATTTTGTTTATTTTGGTTATTTTGATTATCTAAATTGTCATTAAAATTATCATTGAATGTATTTACTTTATCCAAATATTCATTATTGTAAGTGTCAACACTTTTTTCAATAACATTTTTGTTAAAATCATCTTGATTTAATACATCTTTAAATTTATCTAAGCATTCAAAATCAGCTACAACCAACACAGTTGGATTACAATGATTTATAATATATGTACATGTTTTTTCCTGTGATGTAAAATATATTCCAACTGGAATAACTCCACCAATCATGCAACCAAGATGTGAATAAAACCATTCCGGCGAATTATATCCCATTATACATACACGCGACCCCTTATTTATATTATAATATTTTAAAGTGTTGCAAAATGCATTGCATTGTTGATAATACTTACGATATGTTATCGGATTTTTATTAAACACTAATGCTGTGTTGTTCGGATATTTTTTTACAGTATCTTTAAATATATCTATTATCGTTGCATGTCGATCAAAGTTGACTTTATTAAACTTCATTTTATCTAATCTATTCTTATCAACACTATATGCATTATAACGATGATGTAAGAGTAGTACAATTATAATGAGTATAATAATATAAAAAAGATAATCCATCTATAATGTATATATATTGTATGGATAAAATTATAAATTCCATTTGTATTTGTAAATCAGGATTTACTTTTGATCCAAATATTGTGGTATTATTACCATGTGAACATATATTCCACAATAAATGTGTGTTAAAAATACATAATAACTGTCCATTATGTCATACTATTATTAGTAAAAAAATGACATATGATCAAATTAAGAAAAATAAACAAAACAAACAAAATAGACAAAATAGACAAAATAGACAAAATAGACAATATAGACAAATATATATTGATATGATAACTAACATAAAATACAGTAAAAATATAAACACTTCCATCATTAATATTGGATATAAAAGCCAATATATTTTACAGCAGTTAGCTGCATTATATGCATTGAGTTCGTGCATAACTAACAGTAAAGAATATATACATGCAGTAGCTACTAATGTTCTAAACATCTGTAATATAAATATTAAAATTACCAATCAGCATAATATCAGTACTAAACCTAAAGTAATTATTAGTAATCATACCAATTATATTGATCCATTAATAATATATAGTCTTTTTGAATGTGGTTTTATAGCATCCTCTATAATTAATGAGTTACCATTTACAAAAAATCTAATCAATAGTGTACCGATTGTTGTGGTCAATAGAGGATCATCAACTAATAAGCAGACCATGTCAACAACTAATAAAATTAAAAAACTATTAACTATAAACACAGATGTATGCATATTTCCAGAAGGAATCATAACACATGCAAACACATTAGCTAGATTTAGATCTGGAGCTTTTAACACTAATTATCCAATTCAACCAATCATAATTAAATATGATCCCATTATTTATAGTGATAATTATAAGGATTTCATATTAAAGCTCCTATCTTGTGATAAAATTGATGTGGAAGTTATTGTATTACCGCTTGTATATCCCCCATTTGATTCACAAAAAATAGAAAATATTAGACGAAATATGGCCAAAACTGGTAATATGATGCTATCTAGAGTGTCTAATAAATATGTTATTGATAAAAATAATTGAAATTATCATTGAATTATTTTATATACATATATTATACAAACAATTATAAAACTGTCAACTAATAAAATGAATACAGAATCCAACCAAGTAGATAAATTGTCCAATCAGGTCAATAAATTAAGTGTGGATAAATCACCTAGTATACACATATCACCTGCTATACCTATACATACCTCATCAAATAATGTAGTTGCATCAAAACTCAAAAACATTATGAGTATTATGCCATTACCAAGTCCGAGTCGGGCTAGACCAATACCAGATACTAATAGAGAAAAGGAAGTATATGGTGAATGTGATATGGCATTATCTCCTGTATCATAATAAAATCGGTATTTGTCATTTTTTAATAAATATATAGCTAATACATATAGTTAAAACATATGACAACATGGCAAAAATTCAATTATCCAAATAAACATATACAAGACAAATTGAATACTATAACATTAGCCGAACTTTGTGAATATGGTTTGTCCAGTATAGTCGATTTATCAACTTGTAATGGTGATGAATTGGTGAAAAAACTAAATGAAACCAAATTGAGTCAAGGTACAATACGATTAATTTATTCAAAAAGTGCCAAAGGAATTGAATTTGTTGTTAGGGGTGATAATGATACAAATAGGAAAAAAATAATAGATGATTGTCTCAAAGAATATATACAAACATCCATAACCATTATCAATGGATCTAAAGGAGAACATAAGTCAATTTCTGAAAACGAAACGGAACAATCACAGATAAGTCAGTTTTCTCCAAAGTTGATTACTTCACCGAGAAAAGAACCATATACTAAATCATTATCACATATCAAATCACAATCACCTCTTGAATTACTACCACCTCTAAAATCATACATATCGCCAAAAACATATCTTTCAGCACGCAAAGATCCTATTTATGAATCAGAACAACCTACATCAATACCCACATCAATACCCACATCAATACCTGTATCAACATCACAAAAACCTGTGACAAAACTGAATACAATACCTCCATTTGTCACAAACTAATACAATACCTCCATTTGTCACAAACTAATACAATTATAAACTACTATTATTGAAGCATTTCATTAATTTTTACACACACTTCATCTAATACAGGTGAATTATGTGTTCCTTCTATCTTATGAAACCGAATATGATTATTCGCCTTTATGAGATTATCTTTATGGTGTAAACCAATAATCTCATCCTGTTCGCTATGCAAAATCATTATTTTAATTCGGTTTCCAATCATTTTCACATAATGTTCACTATCAAATGTATTTTTAGTTAAAATTGCTAAATATTTAGAATACAAATCAGTAACTATTTTTTTAAAACTACTAAATCCAGCTTGCAT
>Ga0207088_1092_pt1 | contig 17832 bp, 15 predicted proteins | sample Alteio_BWMinHeat_52_FD_153564 | JGI IMG/M metagenome (GOLD analysis project Ga0207088, IMG submission 153564) | Enriched cells from forest soil in Barre Woods Harvard Forest LTER site, Petersham, Massachusetts, United States -... | ecosystem: Environmental > Terrestrial > Soil > Temperate forest >... | reverse complement strand
TTCGATCCACGCGCAATTATTCTTTCTGGTAGCCCCTATAGTGTCTATGCGCAAGATGCTCCGCGCTGCGCTCCTGAAGTATTTACACATGGAAAACCTATCCTCGGATTATGCTATGGCTTGCAGCTTATCGCGCAGGAAATGGGTGGGGTCGTCGATAAAAGCGCAAGAAGAGAATACGGACGCGCGGAAATAATTATCGAAGATAAAAATGCAAAGCTCTTCAAGAATTTTCCATCCCACGCAAATGTTTGGATGTCGCATGGCGATTCGCTGAGTAAGATTCCCGCTGGATTTCATGTAACTGCACGAAGCGCGAATGCTCCTTTTGCCGGAATCGCAAATGCGGATGAATCCATTGTGGGAATTCAATTTCATCCGGAAGTCGCACATACCGAAGGCGGCACGCAAATTCTTTCGAATTTTCTGTTTGAGATCGCAAAACTGAAAGCGGATTGGTCGCCAGAGGATTATATTCAAGCGACGGTAAAGGACATCAAGGACAAAGTGGGAAGCGACACAGTCATTTGCGCTCTTTCTGGTGGTGTTGACTCTGCGGTAGCAGCAGTATTAGTTCACCGTGCAGTGGGAAATCAACTAAAGTGCATTCACGTCGATAATGGCCTGATGCGTCGCGGCGAGAGCGCGGAAGTGGTGCATACATTTCGTGACCACTTCGGTATCGATCTTGATTTCCGCGATGCCTCCGATCTTTTCTTAGATCGACTCGCAGGAGTAACCGACCCCGAAGAAAAGCGCAAAATTATCGGCAAAGCATTTATCGATGTGCTTGCTGAAGAAGCGGAGAAATTCCGAGGAGCGAAATTTTTGGTTCAAGGAACAATTTATCCGGATGTCATCGAATCACTTTCATTCAAAGGCCCATCAGCAACGATCAAATCTCATCACAACGTTGGCGGCTTGCCGGAAAAGATGCACCTAAAGCTCATCGAGCCATTGCGAGAATTATTCAAGGATGAAGTCCGCAATGTTGGTCGTGCATTAGGAATTCCCGAGCATTTTATTGATAGGCATCCTTTTCCAGGACCTGGCCTTGCAATCCGTGTAATTGGCGATATTACTCGTCCAAAACTTGAATTGCTCCGATCTGCCGATGCTATTTTTATCGAAGAGCTTCGCGCATGGAAATTATATCAGGAAACGTGGCAGGCATTTGCGGTCGTGCTGCCTGTGCAAACCGTTGGCGTGATGGGGGATGAGCGTACCTACGAAAATGTAGTTGCACTCAGAGCCGTAACCAGCGTGGATGGCATGACTGCCGACTGGGCGCATCTCCCACACGAATTTCTCGCTCATGTTTCGAACCGAATTGCGAATGAAGTGCGTGGTCTGAGCCGCGTGGTATATGACATAAGTTCAAAACCGCCTGCGACTATTGAATGGGAGTAGCGCATTTTTTCCACTGCTCGCGGGTTTACCTAACAATGCTTCGCACAACACTCGCTCTCGTTGGCTGCACCGGCATGATATTGCTTTCATCGTGCTGCCAGCCTTCCCATAAGGATTCGTCGCCTAACATCGTGAACTCGATGTTCCAGGAGACGTATGGCCGAGATATAGATCTTTCAACCGGGGATTCCGCCTACTATCCGATCTATACGTTCGGCATCCAAAATACCGGAACCGCCGATGATGATTTCACGCTTCAGCTTAGATACCGGCAGGGAACAGTGGGTTTCGATATAACGAAGCATGTTCCAGCGGGAGCCATTGTGCTGTTTCAGTCTCCGCTGATCACCTCTGACTCGATCACACAGAATGCAACGTATGCTTATGTCGGTTTTCAAGATACGGTTCCTAATATTGACGAAATATACTATGGCATGTCATTCCATTCTACCGATTCTGCTGAAGTTCATACCATGCAGCCAACAATTACCATCGTTTATGGCTCAATCGACAATGGCCCCGAAGGTTGCAATACACCCGCAAGCACCAGCAGCGTAAATATTACCAGTCTGCCGTCTCGGTAAGCGATAGGAACTTATTAAAGCATTCTCGAACGATGTTTCCTTTAAAAGATTACCCTTTTGCTGCACGTCCCATGATCGTCGCCCATCGCGGCGATACGTCGCTGGGCGCAAAAGAAAATAGCATCGAAGCGATAGCTTCCGCGCTAGTCTCCGGCGCAGACATGATCGAAGTGGATGTGCAATGGTCGGCAGACGAAGAATTCGTCTGCTACCACGATGAAAAACATGCGGAGCTGGGAGCCGCGATCCATCACACCCTGTATTCTAAATTAAAAGAGCATGGTGTTGCGTCGCTTACAGAAGTATTGACGATCGGTAAAGGAAAGACCTATTTCAATATCGAGATCAAAGAATATTCCGCGCGCGATCCGAAGCGATTCATGCACGCACTTGTCGAACTATTAACAGAGCTTCGCGTGGATGAAGATGTTCTGCTCTCGTCGTTCCGCCCCGATTTCTTGCGTGAGGCCGGCTGGAAAATTCCAACGTGTATCATCCATCCGGATGACGAAATGCGAGCGCTATTCACATTCCGCTCCTTTGCAGATCCGATCGTTTTTGACCGTCCGCTAAAAAGCTATCTGCCGTCCGAACTTATGACGGCCGCTCGTGCAACGGGTTATGCCTGCCAAATATCAGAACTCACACCCGACGGCCTGGCTGATATTGCTCGACAGAATATCTTACTCGGAGTCTATACGATCGGAACAGAACTGGAATTCGATCAGGCGGTTGCTCGCGGCGCGCGCGTGCTGGTATGTGAGAGGCCGCATCATTTTGCCGCATTGCGAAATCACAGGTTCCCGGCCGCTCAAACGATGCCTTCGTTGTGAGGATCGCAAAAGTAATGCACACGAACCGCCTCGCAAAAGAAAAATCTCCCTATCTTCTTCAACACGCGCATAATCCTGTCGATTGGTATCCGTGGGGTGAAGAAGCATTTGAAAAAGCCCGTTTAGAACATAAGCCGATCTTTCTTTCCATCGGTTACAGCACTTGTCATTGGTGTCATGTCATGGAGCGCGAGAGCTTCGAATCGGAATCGGTTGCAGAACTTCTAAATGCAAATTTTATCTCAATCAAAGTAGATCGGGAAGAACGGCCGGATGTCGATGCGGTGTATATGTCTGCATTGCAAGGGATGACAGGTTCCGGCGGCTGGCCGATGTCGCTATTTCTTGCGCCCGATCTCAAGCCATTTTTTGCCGGAACGTATTTCCCACCTGTTCCTGCGCATGGCCGGCCGAGTTTCACACAACTTATTGAAAGAATTCACGAATTATGGACGACCGAACGAGAGACGCTGCTTGAGTCGGCTGCTGGGATAACACGGGCATTGCAAAATCCCAAAAACAATGACCGGTCTCCATCGCCAAACTTGCAGAATGTAATTGAAACAACATTTCAATACTTCCAACAATCATTCGACCCAGCAGAAGGCGGTTTTGGCGGCGCTCCAAAATTTCCACGTCCTGTACAGTTCGATTTTCTCTTCAACTATTTTGCCGCATCGGGCGATACCCAGGCACGCGATATGGCGCTCTTTACGCTGCGTAAAATGGCACTTGGCGGAATGCACGATCATATAGGCGGGGGATTCCATCGCTATTCCGTCGATCGGTATTGGCGCATTTCGCATTTCGAGAAAATGCTGTACGATCAGGCACAGCTTGTACATTCCTATCTCGATGCGTGGCAGGTCACACATGATCCGTTCTTTAGGGATGTCGTTTCCGATATTCTCGAATATATCTTGCGCGCTATGACTCATCCCGAAGGCGCATTTTTCAGCGCAGAGGATGCCGATTCCGAAGGCGAGGAAGGAAAGTTTTATGTGTGGACACTCGCACAGATCGAGGAGGCTCTCGGCCCCGATGCAGGTAACTTTGCGAATTATTACGGCATCACGCGAGGGGGTAATTTCGAACATGGCAACAATGTTTTATATGTCACAGAATTGTCCCATCCGGCCCACAAGTCGTTTGCTGCACTTCGAGAAAAGCTTTTTGCAATTCGGAAAAAACGGATCCGTCCACTGCCGGACGATAAGATTCTCACATCCTGGAATGGCCTGATGATCGGAGCCATAGCGCGGGCTGGCGATATTTTGAACGAGCCGAGATATATTAATGCTGCCACTAATGCAGGGCAGTTCATCTGGCAGAATCTCCGGCAGGGAAGTAATCTATTGCACCGCTGGCGCGATGGGGAAGCGCGCTTCGATGCTTATCTTGATGATTATGCATTCCTTATCAAAGGTTATCTCGATCTGTACGAAGCGACGTTCGATGCTGTTTGGATAGAGCGAGCTATTGAACTCCAAGCTGAGCAGGATCGCATTCTTTTTGATGAAAAACAGGGTGGGTATTTCAATGCACGAGAATCCGAAGACCTTATCTTACGATCTAAGAATGAATACGACGGTGCAGAACCGAGTGGGAACTCTATTGCCGCGATGAATCTCTTTCGTTTAGCAAATCTGACGGGCGACGATCGCTTCAAATCTCGTGCTGAAGAAATCCTTCGAACGTTCATTGCGAAGATCGGGAATTATCCCTATTCGATGCCTGCGATGATGTCATCGGCATTTTGGTTGCAAAACGGTGTGGTACAGATCGTTCTCGCTGGTAATGATACATCAGAGTTCAGGCAGGTATTGAACTCCTATTATATGCCTCTATCCGTTAAAGTTCGAGCAGAAAATTCACCAAACGCTTTCACGGGATCACTCCAGGCGGTGGAAGGAAAAACAACAGTATATCTCTGTCGGAATTTCGTCTGCGAGTTGCCGATAACAGAACCAAAAGATTTGGAAAAACTGCTTAGTGATAACCCTGCGGGTTAATTCTTTCGAAGCCGGTAGAGTCGAAGAGTGTCTAATCCCTGCTTGCGAAGCTCGCCGATGCTTGCACCGTAGCTTCTACCATCGTCGTAGAAAAATCCGAGCATAGAATCCTGAATAACTCCGATGGAATCCAGCACATGTGGAATTAGCGCTCTTCCTGGCTCAAAAGCTGTTCCCGCTGGACTTGAGCGGAGTACAATGTAGTCGATATTATTCGACCTCAGTTTATTCACCAGCAATTCCGCATTCGGAGGTGGCTGGAACATGTCGAGCGTAAGAACTTGAGTCGAAGTATCCATCAGTGCGCGGTCGAGGCCGGCAACATCGAATAGAATCCTGCTTTTTTGTTGGGAAGTGTTTCTCACTTCTTGTAGAAATGTAGTAACGGCGGATTGCTGATCATGCGAAATAAATTCCCCGAACTTTGAATCCGGAATTGCATGATTTAATCCGAAAATAATTACAAATGACATAAATATGAAGCACCCCAATTCTACGAGCTGCTGCCTTGAAAATGTCTTGAACGATCGCTCGACAATGATCCCGCAAGCCATGAGAAGCATTGGCGCGATATGAAAAAGGTAATAGGGACGGCTGCCTTCGGTCAGCAGCCAAAGCAACGTGCAAAGAAAAGCAGAGTATAAAAAGAAACGTTGGCTTTTGGAGAAAGTAATATCGAAAGCGATTCCCCGTTCAAGATTCCTTCGTCGGCGTAAATAATAGGTGACCAGCAACGCCATCGATATACCAACAGCGAAAAGCATCTCGGGTAAATCGGTTAGAAGTAATTGGAATCGTTCCGTAATGTTCGAAAGCTGTACGTTGCGAGAAAAAGGTCTAAGAATGGGAATCTCATTCAGCACAAAACTAAATATCCCAGCTTTTCCTCCTCGCCCGAACAGCGAGAACTCGCCAGAACCTACCATGTAAGAAACTGAAAGAACCGCAATTCCTGCGGCCGTTCCAACGATCCATGCACTAAGTTTGGATGGCTTTTGCCACATGCGAATGCCGATAAGGAATGCGAGCGATGCTCCAGCAGAAAGCGTCAGCAAATGCGGTGAAAAGCAAATTGTAAAAATTCCCAATGCTCCGGCAATGAATGTTTGTCGCATCCCGGCAACTTCTATCTTCGAGAGATAGTAGCAATACCATATCAGCACAAGCCCGGTCAGTAGATCATACCGTGCCGAATGAGCTGCAAGCACAAATCCCTTCGAAAGAACCATTACTGCGACAGCGCTTGCGCTTAGAAATGGAGACACACCTATCCTTCGAGAAATGAAATAAAGACTTCCGATCAATAGCAGAGCCAGAATTGCCGTTACCGTTCTGCCGATCGATACATAATCGAACTGTGGGAAAAAGATGATTCCCGAAACGCCATAGATCAGAGCATTACCCCACATGCTTCCGGCCAGCACGCCATTGGTGCGTACCGGCTCACCAAACGATTCCGGATAGATCAATGCGCCGTGCTCGGCCTGATGCACGAACTCGCGCATCAACCATGTTTCATCGCCGCCCCAGCGGGCAGCATCGAAAACGGGAACCGTGTATAGTGAACGAAGTTGCAGCCCGAACACCACGAGCGAAAGTACAAGCAGGAAGATCGCCGCAAGATCGCGTGGTGAACGGGGACGTAGGCGCATGCGCCGTTACACGAGCGATGCGCTCACATTGATCTGGACTGCCGTAAGTGCCCGCGATACCGGACAGGTCGATTTCGTCGCCTGTGCGATCTCCTGAAATTTCGCATCGTCAATGCCGGGCACATTTGCCTTGACATCGAGATCGATCGATACCACCGTCCAGGCGCCACCGATGTTATCGAAATGTGCAGTGCCTGCAGTATTGACCTGCTGTGGCGGAAATCCAGCTCGTTCGAGCGAGCCGCTGATCGCCATCGAATAGCAGCCCGAAAGCGCGGCCGCAAGCATACCTTCCGGTGTCGAGCCAGCGCCGCCCTCCATACGTGAGTTGAACGAATAAGGAAAGGGGACTCCGCCCGTGACCATTTCGCCATTACCGCTTTTTACGACGCCGTTCCATTGTGCTTTCGCTGTTGAATTTATCATAGTTATATTTTTTAGTTGAAAATCATACAAAATTACGAATAAAAGAACGGGAAGTCCTTCGAACCTCCGATTTTCAAGCGCCACGACAAACCTCGGATCGTGGGTAACCCTTTCCCCGATCCTGTCCATCCCCGATAATCCCATAGTCCAAGCTCATTTTTTCCCTAAGAAATAGGTGCCTTTGTAGCATGGATTTGGGAATCATTGTTACGTTGACCTTCGAAATTCAACCGCATTCACCATTTTTTCATATTTTTTTTTGAATATGTCGTTCATTAACTAGAATTTACTTTAACTTTGAGCACCTTTTCTCTGAGAACATCTTCATTCAGAAAACCTACTGCAACCGTTTTCAAAGAGCAAGCGCAGCCCCTTTCTTAATTCTCAATTCTTAATTGAAAATTGATATAGGTGCCCATCATCTCACCACCTAATATACGACACTTTTCCGAGACGCCACGAAATTCGAAATTTTCTATCCTTCCCGAATCCTGAAAATCCTGCGAATCGTGGTACATGTTTGCCCATCGGTGTGGTTTACTCGTTGCAACAAAGACATAATATCAGAATTCGAATCTTCCTATGACTACCCTCGTACCCATTGAAAGGGAATGGATGAATGCGTCGCATGTTCTCTATGGGGACTGTGATTTTCATCTTAAAAGCCCTGCTTGTCTTTGAATACAAGCGCGCTTTTTTTATTTCGGCACTTATTTTTGGTACTATTATATTGATTGCACACGCGATCCTTATTATTTTAATCATATTAAAAATCAATGAATAAAGGCATCAATGAAGCGGTATCCGCTTCTTTAGAAATCCGGCGAAAACGAAAAGTTTTGTGGTCGTCGCGATTTCTCCTCGAAGCATTCCTTAGCGAATGCGACGACAACGATCTCTATCCGTCCTTAAGTAACTTTAGGACTTGGATGAATGGTAATTGCGAAAGCCATCCTTCCAAAGCAAAAACGGTTTTAGCAATAGCGTGAACGCTGTGAGATCTTTTGGGAGCCGGTGAGAGCATGATTTTGCTCCCCGCCGTGCTACGCAGCAGTCCCTACCCGCGCCGCGCGATGCGAGCGACACAAGCCACGCGGTATAGTGCTGCTCGGGAGGGATGCAATTTGATTAGGATGCATTCGACAGTTCGAGACTCTTGAGCCAAGCAATCCATTCTCCAAAGTGTTTGCAACTTCGGCACAGCATATCTACACCGAGTTCCACAGCAAGCGATGGCCCATCGATCGCCTTTTTATATCGCTTTAGCTCCTTCACTATGCGTTTTGAGGGTGCCGTCTCTGCGCCAAGATTTATATGCTCGGGAGTCTCATGCGCCGCTCGCACTGCGGAAAGTTTTTTAATGGCTGCTTCTTCTGATGGATATAGTTGCAATAGGAGTTTGGGATCAACGAAAGCGAAGGCTTCGAATTCATGCAATTCCAGATAAACGTGTAGTCTTCGGTCGTTAAAATCTTTTTCAATATTGCGTTCCACATGTGCGACTTTTGTATAACAGTCACCGACAGGCATATCCTTAATTCCAGGTGATTCGGATGGTAACCCATAAAAGTCTATCATCGTGGTAACTGGGAATGAATGTTTATTTGCGAGTAGCAAGCGAAGGTCACGCTGAAGCTGGGAATAAGAACTAATCCCACCCTTAAAATCTGGAGCGTTTACAACACGCTTCGTTTTGAGCACCGTTATGGCGAGGGAAACGCCGAATGGATGAAGGTACGGGGCAACGACCTCCTTTAGGAAGGTTTCTTCTGTTTGGCCTTCGGCAAGAACAAGAACCTGCGTCATCGGCCTGGACGCCCTCCGAGCAAATTCTTCTCCCACAGCTCACCCAAAGCATATTCACCCATCCAGGCTTCGAGATCGAGAATATTCAAACGCTGGAATTTGGATTCCCCCCCCTCCCGATTCACTACGATTAATTCCTGCGCGTTGAATTGATTGACTAAAGGGACCGATTGCGTAGAAACTATTACCTGCCGCTCCGTTGCTATGCTTTGGAGCATGCCCGCAAGCAGTGTAATCGCATATGGGTGCAAGCCCAATTCCGGTTCGTCAATCAGAATTGTTGAAGGCATCCTTATCGTAGGCTGCTGGAGCAGAGTAGCGAGGCAAATGAAACGTAGAGTCCCATCGGATAGCGCATCGGGGCCGAACGGCGTATCTGAGCCTTGCTCCAGCCACTCTAAAAGAATTGTATTACCTCCAAAAGCATCCAAGCGCAAATGAAAGTCTTTGAAAAACGGAGCCGCTAATCTAACTGTCCTGACGATCTTGGAATAATATTCCGGCTTCACCTCTCTGAGCCAGTAAAGATATGGGGCAAGATTCGAAGCATCAGATTTTAGAAAGGAATTGTCCTTGATGTCTGAGGGCAGCTTGACTTTCGCATTTGAGCTAGTGTCGTGAAAATGGTAGACTCTCCATCCAGATAATCGATCTACGATTTTATCTGCAATGAAAAACACTCTTCCCTTGGCCTTCATCCTTGCGATCTCTTCGGGTATTCTCGTTTCGAACTGCCCTCCTCCCAAATCCACAATAAAGCCCTTATTCTTATAGGCAGTGGGGCCACTAATGTGCTCTTCTCTAAACACTAAACGCCCTTGAGTAGACGTAACCAGTCTCGCTTTATACTCGAATTCCTCTTTACCTTCGCTCCACAATAAATTGACCGCAAGTTGTTCGGTAGTTTTAGCTCCATAATACAAGAGGGCATCGGCGCCGCCGCTTCTGCCTACGTACTCCTGCAAGCTGCCGGATGTCATCTGTTGAATGAATCGAAAGAATGAAATAAAATTCGATTTTCCGCTGCCGTTGGCACCGATAAGTACGTTCAAGGCGCCAAGAGTAATTTGCTCCTTCTTGATGGACTTAAATCCTTCGATTGTAATGCTTTTTAACATTGATAATCTAAACAGCGCGCGGTTAGTTTGAATTGCACAGAGGACAATACGCTGTTATATTAAGATTGGAAGTCTGGAAAGAGTAATATTTTGCGTTGCTACTATAATGATGTAGCATGGACAATAATTCTTTACAACAATTCCCCATGCTGCGCCCCGTATCCTCCACGGCCACGCGCTTTAACGTAGAGTCCCATCGTTAAGCCATTTGATACCGTGGGTTGAAACCCACGGCTACAAAGATTACGCTCCTAACGGAGCTGCCATCAACTACAATCCCGCCGAAAGGCTGCTGGTATGGTGCCGCATGAGCTTGGCTTCGGCAACGAAGATTACGTTCTCGGCAATGTTCGTGGCGTGGTCGGCAAGGCGTTCGATGTGTCGGAGCAGCGCCATAAGATGCGCCGCAGGTTCGATCATAACAGGATCGGATTTCATCTCGTCGATAAGATTGAAGAATATCTGACGATTGAGATCGTCCACCCGATCTTCACTTTCGAAAACAGATCGGGCTTCGTCGCTATCGCTATGAATGAAAGCATTAAGCACGCTGGTGAGCATATTGCGTGAGGTCACGATCATTTCGTTGGCGCCAACACGCTCCACGAGAGCTGCATAGTCTTCCAATGCTTCGACGCGCTCGGCGATATTGACGGCAATATCGCCAATGCGTTCAAAATCGCTGTTCATACGCATCGCCGCAAGCAACAAACGCAGATCGACGGCGACAGGTTGGGCGAGCGCAAATATACGCTGACATTGGCCGTCGATCGTGAGATCAAGCTCGTTCACACGCTCCTCGCGCGCGATGACGAATTTAGCGAGTTCCTGATTCGACTCGTTCAATGCACGGATCGCGGTCTCGACCTGCTCATCGACAAGGGAACCCATGCGAATGAGCTGAGATCGGAGCGTATCCAGCTCGTCCTCGAAGTGTCTGTGTACTCTTGACAATGATGTGGCGTAAATAGTGTTATCCAAATCTTCCGGTAATATAATCTTCGGTTTGCTTTTTCTTCGGATTGGTAAAAATGTCTTTCGTTGCCCCGGCCTCGATGAGTTCTCCGATATAGAAAAAAGCGGTTACATCGCTAACGCGCGCGGCCTGCTGCATATTGTGCGTAACGATCACGATCGTATAATTTTCTTTGAGTTGAAAAATAAGTTCTTCGATCTTGGCGGTCGAGATGGGGTCGAGCGCGCTGGCAGGTTCATCCATCAGCAACACATCCGGCTCGACGGCGAGCGCGCGCGCAATGCAAAGGCGCTGTTGCTGCCCGCCGGAGAGGCCCATTGCGCTGTGATGCAGGCGGTCTTTTACTTCTTCCCAGATCGCAGCCTGTATGAGGCTTTTTTCTACGATCTCGTTGAGACGAGCTTTATTTCGAGTTCCTAAAACTTTCGGTCCATACGCCACATTTTCCCAAATGGATTTTGGGAACGGATTCGATTTTTGAAAGACCATGCCGACGCGCTTACGCAGATCGACAACATCCAATCCTTTTTGATAAATGTCAACTCCGTCAATGTGAATATTCCCTGTGATCTTAACGCCAGCAATAAGATCGTTCATGCGGTTGAGCGTCCGGAGATAGGTGGATTTTCCGCAACCGGATGGGCCGATAAATGCTGTGACCTGGCGCTCGGCAATGTCGAGCGAAATGGATCGAAGCGCCTGCTTCGTACCATAATAAAGATTGAGATCGTTGGTTGTGATCTTATTTGGCATAGCTCGCTCTTGTCGAGATAGGATCTCCGGCATTCGAACGACGCGCTTCGTTTCTTCGTACTGCTTTTCGGCAACTTCCACGCTCATGTGTATAGGCTATTTAGTTTGTATAGAACAATTAAACACCGTAGTTTTACTATTCGTCTAACAACAATTCGTTATGTCTATATTATCAAATCGTTAAGAATATTTTGGATTTATCACTCAATTATTAAGAAATGATGAATCCATCCCTTTCTAAGCACTTACAGTGACGAACCCCTGTTAACACGATTCGATGACAAAAACCATCCTCATCACGGACGACGAGCAGGACATCCGCGACATGCTCGCGTATAACCTTACTCGTGAAGGATTTGCCACTGAAACTGCCGCGAATGGAAGGGAGGCATTAGAAAAGCTCGAAATAGCCCCCGTTTCGCTCATCATTCTCGATATTATGATGCCGGAAATGGATGGCTTCGAGGCGTGCCGCGCCATTCGCTCAAATCCGAAAACAGCGAACATTCCAGTTCTATTTCTTACCGCTCGTGCTGGTGAGGTCGATCAGATCGTCTCGCTCGAACTTGGCGCAGATGATTACGTGCAGAAGCCGGTATCACCCCGTATTTTGGTTGCTCGCGTAAAATCGCTTCTGCGCCGCTTCGAGCGCTCGGAACAGGCTGCTCCTGCGGAAAACGAAAAGATCGTCTCAGCGGGTGTAAAGATAGACCGAAGCTCTTACAAAGTGTTTGTCAATGATAAAGAGACTTTTTTTCCACGCAAGGAGTTTGAATTGCTGTATTTTTTGGCCGCACATCCCGGCCGCATCTATAAACGCGAGGTGCTGCTCGATGAAGTATGGGGACGTGACACGTTCGTCGTGGAGCGGACGGTCGATGTTCACATTTTCAAAGTCCGAGAAAAGCTTGGGAACTACGGTAAACGCATCGAAACGGTCAAGGGTGTTGGATACCGCTATATTTTAGAATCATAACGTGCCATCGCTTCGCGTTCAGGCTGCGGCATTCCCGATCATCCTGGTCTGTATCGTTTTATTGGTAGGAGACCTTGCCATTGCGTCATGGGTTCCCTTGCTTTTGGCAACCGCTGTTTGGGCCTCTATAGCATTGGTTCTCGTTCTTTCGCTTGCCAGCCTATGGCATGCAGGCCATCTTATTCGTCCGATCCGTCAATTGATGCCAACGGTTGATACGCAGGGGCATCTCGAATTCCGCAGCACGACGACCGCTATAACACCGCCGGAAGAACTGCGCGCGCTTTCCATCGTGATCGACCAGATAGCCGAAAAACAACGCCGCGACGATCAGGCGCGCGAAAAGCTGGAGCGGGTCCGAAGCGAGTTCCTAGGAAACGTATCTCACGAACTCCGGACGCCCATTTTCGCCGTGCAGGGATTTATCGAGACGCTGCTCGATGGCGCCGTGGATGACCCTGCTGTCAATCGGGATTTTCTGTTCCGTGCGCGATTGCAGGCAGAACGCCTGAATAATTTGTTGAACGATCTTATTGATATTTCTCGCATCGAGTCCGGCGAGATGCGGATGAGTTTTCGTATGTTCGATCTTCAACCGTTCCTACGCGATTTCACGAACGAAATGCAGCCGCTTGCCCGCGCAAAGAACATCGAGCTGTATTTCACTGGGAATGTTTTACCGCATCATGAGGTGAACGTGTATGCGGACAAAGAGCGCGTGAAACAGGTACTCATCAATCTTGTCGATAATGCCATTAAATATTCCGAAAATGGCGGCTCGATCAAGATCGAACTGCACAATGCCGATCCAACCCACGATGAACTCACCGTTCGTGTCGTCGATACCGGAGTGGGAATTGCTGCGGAACATTTACCACGTTTGTTCGAGCGCTTTTACCGCGTAGATAAAGGCCGCGCGCGGTCGTCGCCAGGTGGAACGGGTCTTGGCCTTGCGATCGTCAAGCATATCACGGAAGCCCATCATGGCAGGATCAGCGTAACAAGCGAAGCAGGGAAGGGGAGCGCGTTCCAGTTCACGCTGCGGAAGGAGCCGTTTTAGCGTGAATGATTGTTTGCTGTGTCTCTTTATTTTATAGTTTACTATTAGTATGGCAAAGACGTCTCCCAAATTTTCAACACCAGACGAACCGACGCCTTCCTTCGAAGGATTTTCGAAAGATATGTTCAAATTCCTTCATGGGCTGAAGAAAAATAATAACAAGGATTGGTTCGAGGCGCACCGCGAGGATTACGAGATGTATCTGCGCGAACCATCCAAGGCGCTGGCTTTTGCAATGGGAAGCTATTTTCGTGATCATAAAATGCCGATCATAGGCAATGCAAAGACCTCCCTTTTTCGCATCAACCGCGATATTCGTTTTAGCGCCGATAAATCTCCATACAAGACACACATTGGTCTCTCATTCCCACTTGCCGATACGAAGAAAGAAGAATGGTGTGGATATTACATGGGATTCGAACCCGCAAAAACTGGCAAGGGCATGAGCACCTTCGCCGGTGGAGGAGTGTGGATGCCCATCCCACCGTATCTCAAGCAAATTAGAACCAAGATAGCAGCGAAGCAGAAGGATTTCGATAAAATACTGAATACGGCAAGTTTTAAGAAAAATTATCCCAAAGGGCTGACCGGCGAAACGCTAAAACGCATTCCACAAGGATATAGTGAAGACCACCTAGCCGCGAAATATCTCAAAATGAAAAGCTTTCTCTTTGGTGCCGATCTGAAAGAATCGGACTTGCTCTCTGAAGAATTGCCGGAAATTTTAGGCAAAGTTTTCCTTGCCGGGCTGCCGATGGTTGAGTTTCTTGGCAGATCCTAAGTTGTTAATGCTAACAATAATCGGGCTTTAGGGGAACATAACACCGTCCCAAAGTTTTACTGCACTGGCAATTCGGGAGGCTGGGCCTTCCGACCGCAAAAACCCTCGAAATTCATAAGAATTTTCCATATTTCTATACGTGAAGAAAAACCGCGCTAAAATTATCATTATTCTGCTCTGTATCGCCGGAGCGGTCTATGCGCTTTATCCTACCTACAAGTCTCAGCAACTCAAAAGCGAGGTCGATCGCTTTGGTACTTCGACGCAGGACTCCTTAAAAAAGATCAAATGGGATAATGACAACGGCCAGGATCTAAAGGATGCAAACGCAAAGGCCATCAAGCTCGGTCTCGATCTCCGAGGCGGTATCTATGTCACTATGGAAGTGGATGTCCTGAAATTCATTGACGAACAGGCGCTTCAGAAAGACGACCTGTTCCAGCAGGTGATGGATGCAACGGCGAAGGATGAAGCGACAAGCGAAAATCCTATTGTTCCGATGTTCGTCCAGCATTTTAAGGAGATCGCAAAGCCAAAGGGTAAATCGCTCGCGAATTATTTTTACTTCAATGAAGCTGGCGCCGGTGACGATGGCTCCATTCAGGCCGCGTTACAAAAAGGCGTGGATGAAGCCGTCGATCGCGCTATCGAGATCATCCGAAACCGCGTCGATCAATTTGGATTGACGGAGCCGACCATCCAGAAGGAGGGTTCGCGCCGCATTATTATCGAGCTTCCAGGCGTTGGAGACCCAACGCAAGTGCATCAGCTGTTGCAGGGAACGGCGCAGTTGGAATTCCGCACATTGAAAGATCCGGATATTGCCAAACGTGTGATCGACCATATCGATCAGCATTTGAGCGGCGATACGACGCTTGCAAAACTCGAAAAGCTCGATAGCGCAAAAGTAGATTCCTCGAAAGCGAAATCTACTACAACTGCTTCGGTAGCAGACTCCACCCAAAAAGATTCCACTGCTAAGCCAACGACTGCTGCCACTCCTGAGGATTCTGCGCATGTTGCCGATTCCATTGCGGAGATCGGAATGTCGCAAGAACAGAAGTATGCTCATTTTGCAAAGACGCATCCCTTCACAGCGATCCTGATGAAAGGTGCATCGCGCCAAAGCAACGATATTTATGTAACGGATGCGGATCGCACGATCATTAAGAGCATTCTTAATCGCCCAGATGTGAAACGTATTTATGCTGACGAGATGAGCATCATGTTCAGCCGTCCGCTTCCAACCGGTAAAAATGAGAATGTCTATCAGGTGTATTTCTTAAACAGCCAGCCGGAGCTGACCGGTAAAGCGATCGTTCAGGCCACGACGGACGTAGATCAGCAAACGGGCAAGCCGGAAGTCTCGATGCAAATGGATGACGATGGAACCCGCGTGTGGCGCCGCATAACGCATGCCAACATCAACAAACAGGTCGCGATCGTGCTCGATAGTGTAATTTATTCCGCTCCGAAAGTGCTTGGCGAAATTCCAAGTGGGAACTCGCAGATCACTGGCATCGGCGATATGAATGAGGCGAACCTGCTGAAGATCGTTCTCAAAGCCGGTGCGCTTCCGGCTCCAGTTAAGATCATACAGGAATCTGTCGTTGGCCCCTCGCTTGGAGCCGATTCGATCTCGAAAGGATTGGCTTCCGTTATTTGGAGCCTTATCGTGGTCGTTCTTTTCATGGGATTTTATTACGTCACGGGCGGCGTGGTTGCCGATCTGGCGGTTATGATAAATCTTCTCTTTACCGCAGCAGTGCTTGCGACGTTCGGTGCAACGCTTACCTTACCTGGTATGGCTGGACTTGTGCTAACCGTCGGTATCGCCGTCGATGCAAACGTACTGATCTACGAGCGTATTCGCGAGGAACTATCGCTCGGTAAGTCGCTAAAACTTGCGATGGACGATGGATACCGTCGCGCCTTCGCACCGATCTTCGATGGCCATTTAACTGCATTCTTTTCCGGAGTTATTCTCTATGCCTTTGGAACCGGGACGGTACAGGGATTTGCAGTAACGCTCATGATCGGTGTGGCAGCCTCGCTCTTTACTGCGATCATTATTACTCGCGTCGTATTCGATCTTATCATGGAACGGAATCCGGAACTCATTAAATTTGGATAATAGGGGAACCTCACCCCAACCCCTCTCCCTGCTGGGAGTGGGGCTTAATTTTTAAGCTATGCATTTTTTTCGCAAAACAAATATTGATTTCATCGGCAAGCGCCGCATTTGGTACTACGTCTCAACGTTCGTAACGATGGCGGGTATCGTCTGGGCACTCTTTCGAGGCATCGAGTACGGTATTGATTTTGCCGGCGGCACGGAGGTTCAGCTTCAGTTCCAAAAGAATGTGGGCATCGAGGAGGTTCGGGCTTCGCTCGATAAGGCTGCTATTCGCGGAGCCGAAGTAAAATATTATGGCAAGGATGAATCCGGTGTGCTCATCCGTGTGCGTGAAGGCGCCCAAGGAGCGCAAGCAGGTTCCGAAGCAACGAAAAAAGTAATGGACGCAGTTGCAAGCGGGTTCCAGAGCAACAAAGCTGAGCTGATGCAGGAGCAGCACATCGGTCCGAAGATCGGAGCGGAGCTAAGGCAAAAGGCTTTTCTCGCGGTCTTTTTCACGTGCATCGTCATCCTTATTTATCTCACGTTCCGGTTCCGGTTCGTGTATGGAATGGGAGCTGTTATCGCTATCGTGCATGATGTGCTCGTGGCATTTGCATTTGCTGTGATTTGTAACGGACTTGTGCCGTGGCTCAATCTCGAAATGAATTCCACGCTGCTCGCCGCATTCCTGACCATCGTTGGATTTTCGGTGAACGATACCGTTATCATCTTCGACCGTATCCGCGAAGATCAGCGTAAATACAAAGGCCAGACCCTGAAAGAGATCATGAATCGAGCCATCAACGAAACGTTGCCTCGAACGATCATCACATCGGGAACGGTGTTCTTGACGCTCCTCGTATTATTTATCTGGGGTGGGGAAGTGCTGCGTGGTTTTGCATTTACGATGCTCATCGGCGTTATCACTGGAACATATTCTTCGATCTTCGTGGCATCGGCTATCGCCTACGATTGGCTCGAACGCGATACCAAGAAAACTTCCCGCGTCACCGTTGGCGGACGCAAGCAATCGGCATCGAAGAACGTACCGGCGACTGCGTAATTTATTTTATATTAAAATATTAAATTGTCATTCCGAGCGAAGTTCGTCAGAGCGAAGCGATGACGAACGGAGTCGAGGAATCTCTGGAGATTCCTCGACTCCGCAAATCTCAGCTCGAAATGACGGCCCTAAAAAGACAGTTGAGTGGGAATGACAATGACTATTGATTGCGTTTCTGAACCATGACGTCATCCTTCCAACCATCCTCTGGCAAACTTCAGATCAATCTCACCGGCGACCTCATCGGCGGTGCGGACGCAATG
>Ga0207088_1091_pt1 | contig 17983 bp, 14 predicted proteins | sample Alteio_BWMinHeat_52_FD_153564 | JGI IMG/M metagenome (GOLD analysis project Ga0207088, IMG submission 153564) | Enriched cells from forest soil in Barre Woods Harvard Forest LTER site, Petersham, Massachusetts, United States -... | ecosystem: Environmental > Terrestrial > Soil > Temperate forest >... | reverse complement strand
GGTGGGACTTTCGAGCTATGGATTAGAAATAGTCGAGCGAGTTCCCATAGAAATTCCCGCGAACGCACGGAATGCCGGTTACTTAGAAACCAAACGCACAAAGCTGGGGCATCTTTTGACGGGGATGCATGAGGGGATGCATCCGAATGGGAAGCATTGATTAAATGAATGCTGACGATTCCCGTCATTCAGAAATTGCTGCGCTCGTAGCACGATGCAAGGGATTCCAATGGGATGCAGGTAACATTGGTAAGAACCTTAAGAAGCACGGTGTTTCCGATGCGGAAGCGGAGCTGGTATTTCAGAGCGGACCGTTGGTATTTTATGACGATGTGATGCATTCGGGTGAGGAAGTTCGGTACACCGTCCTGGGTCGTAATAGCGGAAACAGTTTGCGCACAGTTGTGTTTACCATTAGAGGACTGGAAATTCGAGTCATTTCAGCTCGGCCAATGAGCGCAAAAGACAGGAAACTATATGCCGAAGCAACCTAAACAACGACCACATTTCGATTCCGAAGATCAAGAACGGGAGTTTTGGGCAACGCACGAAATACAAGATTATTTCGATACGTCGAACCCTCAAGTCGTGACCGATCCTAATGCTTTTCCGAACCTTAAGCGCACCGAGGGGTTGCTCCAGCTTCATATCGACGACGCATCAGCACGGCAGTTGAAGACGCTTGCGAAGAAACGAAAAGTCGATCTCGCTACCCTGGCCGCAGAATATGTGCGGGAGGGAATCCGCAGAGATGCTCATTTCGCCGCTCCATAAATCCAGTTATGAGAATCGCGTACGATCCATCGGTGGATGCTCTGAGCATCATCTTTAAGGAAACGACGGTCACCACGAAGCACGTCGCGGAAGGAATTGCCATTGATTATGATGCAAATGGCCTTGTTGCGGGTATTGAGGTTCTCGATGTCATTGAGCGATTCGGAGATATGAGTACCCTCGGACGCGTAACCTTCGAAGGTGTTGGAACCATGGCCCGCGCCGCATGAGACCAATAGAAATTCCCGCGAACGCACGGAATGCCGGTTACTTAGAAACCAAACGCAAAAAGCTGGGGCATCTTTTGACGGGGATGCATGAAGAAGCTAAAAACCGAACACTTCCTTCAAACGGGTCTCGTTAGTGAAAACTTATACTCCGCCACTTAACTATTTCTTCGAAAAACAATTCGAACAATACCATAAGGCTCAGGAGTAAGATTAGGTCCTGAAAGCGAAGGCACGTAGAATCCGCACAAACCATTGTAGCGAATGTACGTGTGATAAAGGTCAGTTTGGATGTTGTGACATGCCTGAAATACAATGGAATCGAGAGAAATGCTTACAAGCCGAAGGCTATCCACAGGATAACTAAATGTCGAAGCTTCCCAGGTTAAATCTTTCGCGCCTTGGTCGGGAGATGTATAATAATCACTGTCAAAGATCACAGAATTCGTTAGCAGCAAATATTGCCCATTAGAACTCAACGTACCACTAATAGATCTACTCGACACGCTATCGAATGTATTCTCGTTCGAATCCAATTCTCTCTGATGCGTGTACTCTGCATCGAATGAAAATCCGTGAACACTAAACGAAGTGTCTCCGGCATTGGTAATGGGAATAGTAATTCCAAGTAACTCTTTATTATTAGAAACGACGCTAGAAGATATTGAAAACATGCCGCATAATTGGGCGCAACTTGTCTGAGGAAAATGAATGGATACACGGGATGTATCGGAACTTATTACCTGACCGCTATAGATCGCAGTAACGGTCAAACAATACGAACCTTCACTGTTGTAGAGATGGCTTACGGTATCGGATGTCGAACTGACAAGAGAAGAACCGTCCCCGAAATTCCAAAAATATTGTAGCGGTAAAGATGAATTTACTTTGACCTGAAAAAGAACCGGAAGAATTGTAGTATCAGTTATGTCGCGAGAATGAATCGCTACAACGACATTCGGTAAGCCAATAATTGCTAAGGAATGAACTGATACAAGATCATCACCGAGCGAATCCATTGCCGTTCCAGAAATGTGATAGGTTCCTTTGCTCGAATAGGTGTGAGAAACCTGATTCGAATTAAGAACCGAAACAGGCTGACCTCCATCTCCAAAATCCCAAAGATATTTGAATGCACGCCAATTTGAATCGCTCGAACGCAGGGAAAAAGTGTTCTGGTCGAGTACATTAGCTCGAAGTGTGTCGGGCGATAAAAAGTATGAAGGCGCGGAGGATGGGTCAATCGATTGACGGCATGCACTCCAAAGCATACAAGCGCCCATCAATACAAAGGTTAGCCAAACACGATTGAGGTCACGATTCATTGTTAATAATAACCGACTATCCTGAAAAACGTTACACCCAAAACTTATAAATTTTGCGTGGCTTGAAAGAAACTATCGAAAACAGACAGGAAATGCCACTGCATTCTTTGTACCGGAAAATCAGTTTTCGAGGCATGACAAATCTCCGCATTCTTCTTATCCTATTTCTTGCACTGCTCGGTCCACTTTCAGGGTGGGCGCAGGTGCAGGTTGGGCCGGGGCAGACGTATCCCAATATCGGCGCGGCGGCGAGTGCCAAAGCGGTGCATCCGGGCGATACCATTTTCGTCCATGCCGGCACATATTCGGATGCCAATACATTGATCGACAGCCTCATCGGTACGCCGGATAATTGGATAACAATCATGCCGTTCGGTCAGGATTCGGTTTCGATCCATGTGCAATATACCTTTCAGGCGGCGCAATATCTGAAAGTGTCAGGGCTGAATTTTTATGGTAACGATTCAGTAGAAAGTGCGCGGGTCTATCATCTGCTTTTCTTCGATTACCAGTATGCGTGCTTCACATCGAATCACGATATTATCATCGAAAATTGTAACTTTACCGATCTGAATAATACCGGCAAGCAAAATACCGGAGCCTGTCTTAAGATCGATGGAACCGACAATTTTCAAGTTCTGAACTGCACATTTAAAGATGGAACGAACATCACGGACGGTATCAGTTTGAATGCGGATCGCGATGGCATCATCAAAAATTGCAGATTCGAGAATATGCCGGGTGACGGTTCCCATTGCAAAGGCGGCGCGAAGAATATTACCTACGAGCAGAATCTTTTCATCAATTGCAATGCCGATGGCGTGGATGTTGGCGGCGATACGGGGCCGCAGTTCTTCTGTCCGCTCGGAGCAACATGGGAAGCGGACAGTATTATGGTCTATGCGAATGTTTTTATCGGCGGCTTGACGGGTATTAGACTAAGTTCCTGCCACCATGCCTTCATTTTCAACAATACCTGCTTTAAGACGACCAGCTTCGCATTCCGCTCGCTGAATACCAGTGAAACCGGCATTACGCTCGATAGCAATTACGTGTATAATAATATTTTTACGACGTATAGTCCTTATGGAATTTATATGAACGCATCGGACAGCTTCACTTACAATACAGAATTTTTCAAAAATAATTTATTTCACGATTACAAGAACGCCGATCCGGCTTCCATTGGTTGGTCGGAAATGCCAGGAGTGAATGTATCGGGTTCCATTATCGGCGATCCGGAATTTTTGGATACCTTGAACAGGAATTTTTCATTGGATGCAGGCAGCCCGGCTAACGGGGCGGGATTCCCGACGCAGGAACCGGGGACAGATTATTATGGGAATCCTTATTCGCTGACGGCGCGATCTATTGGGGCCGTTCAGTCGCAACCGGCTGGCATTAAAACCGCCGCCGATGCTAACGATCAATTTAGCATCTCACCAAATCCATGCGGTGATCTGGTGATGTTATTTTACAATGGTACATCGTCAATGTCAGGAATTATTGTGCTCGACGTGCTGGGCCGAGAGGCGCTGCATATGACAGTTCCATTAAAGAGTGAAAGCACATCCATACCAATGGATCTCTCCAGACTTGTGAATGGAGAATATATCCTTCTTGCGCGAGCAGGTGACGGAACACTGCTCGCGCATCTCAGTTTTATAAAAATGAAATGAGAACTATTCGCTGATGGCCGTTCTGCTACCGCCTTTTTCGGAAGGCCCTCGGCTGGGTTCGGGTTGGGGCACCGGTTCGCCGGCATCGATCTTTTCGTTCAACGTTTGCACCGCAGCCGTAAGCGGCAAGCGAACGCCGCCTCCAAGTTCCTTGAGGGCGCTTTTGTTCATGATGTTGTCGATGATGCGATAATCTCTCGCTTGTTCCGGCGACATGTAGTTATCGCGCTCGGCATCCTTGGCGATCTCTTCGATCGGCCTGCCGGTATGATAGGAATAGATCCCATACAGGTCTTGCCTTACACGAAGCATTTCGCGGGTGTAAATTTCGATGTCGGTCGCCTGACCTTGCGTGCCACCAAGCGGCTGGTGGATCATGATGCGGGAATGCGGCAGCGCCGTGCGCTTCCCTGCTGCGCCACCTGCGAGAAGAAGCGAGGCCATCGAGGCCGCCATGCCGAGGCAGATCGTGGCGCATTCGGGCTTGATGTACTGCATCGTATCATAGACTGCAAGGCCAGCCGATACGGAACCGCCGGGGGAATTAATGTAGATATTGATGTCGCGATCGGGATCTTCGGATTCAAGGAACAGAAGCTGCGCGATGAGAAGCGAAGCAACGTTATCATCGATCGGAGTTCCGATGAAGACGATACGCTCTTTCAAAAGACGCGAATAAATATCGAAGGCTCGCTCGCCGCGGGGCGTCTGCTCGACGACCATCGGCACGAGAGCCATTTGCATATCACGGTAGGGGTTTTGAATTTCTGACATAAAATTTATAAATTAAGAATGACCGAATTTAACTGACGCACTTACTTAAGAATTATTGTAAATGGCTGGTTCAGGCAATGATCTTTACTTTCTCCCGCAAACGGGCGCCAAGTTTATCGCTGACGATGCGGTTGGAGATCGACTCATGCTTATGATAATACTTGAGCAGGTTCTCTTTCGCTACGCCATATTTAGCCGATTCTTCTTCTGCCAGCTTTTCGAGATCTTCATCCGTCACTTCGATACCTTCGGATTCGATCAGTTTCTCGCGGAGGAGCATCCATTTGGCGCGGGCATCGGCGATAGGCTGGTATTGCTGGCGGAATTGAGCATCATCGACGCCATAGGTCGCGGGGAACCCGCGTCGAACATTCTCCTGCTCCCGCTCTTCGATCATCTGGCCAAGAATCGCATTCGAAATAGTGCGCGGAACTTCGAAAGGATGCAGATCCATCAGTTTTGCGACGATCTGCTCTTCCAGATCTTCTTCCGATTTTTTAGCCGCCGATTGTTCGAGGCCGGTGCGGATCTCATTCCGCAGTTCATCTTCGGTCGAAAATTTGTCTTCCGAAATTTTCTTGATGAGCGCCTCATCCAGCGCGGGAAGGATGACGCGCTGGGCTTCATGGACGGTCACTTCCACACTGCCGATTCCCTCTTTCATAAGGTCGGTTCCCTGCTCGCGTTTGCGATGCGGAAGCTCGATCGCGACCGTAGCACCGACCTCAAGGCCAACGATGGCTTGCTTCAGTTCGGGAATGATCTCCGGGTCAGCAAGATAGATTTCTGTTCGTTCCGAAATTCCTGGTTCGCGGCCTTCTTCAGCATCAAGTTCTCGCATTTCAATCTTGACGATGGTCTGTGCATCTTCTACTTTTGCGGCCGGTTCCCTTTCGGCAAGACCGAAGCGCAAGCGTTCGATCCGATCGGCAACGTCGGTATCGGTAATCGTGAGAAGTTTCTTCTCGATCTCAATCCCAGAGAAATCCTTGATCTCGATCGCAGGAGCGATCTCATACATGATCTTAAAATGGGCGCCATCGCCTGGATGGCGGTGCAGATCGGTCATTACGGGCGCGCCAAGCGGCTCGATCTTGTATTCTTCAGCTGCCTCGCGGAATTTATCCTGGGCGAGTTTTTCAAGCGTATCGCCTTCGATGGCATCGCCGTGCATTTTCTTTACAAGTCCAAGCGGCGCTTTGCCGGGGCGAAATCCTGGCAGTGAAAGGCGGGGGCGCATCGTTTTGTAGGCTTCGTCGAAGGCTTTCTGAAGCTCGGCTTCATCGACCTTGATCTCCAGCTCGCGCGCGATCTGGCTTTTTTCGTGGATAGTAGCGGTCATTCAATACTGAAATGTGGAAAGTGCCGGAGACAGGACTTGAACCTGCACATCTTGCGATACGAGATCCTAAGTCTCGCGCGTCTGCCAATTTCGCCACTCCGGCCCGTTTTTGCGAACAGACGCACGGAAACATTGTGAAAATAGGGTTCGTTGCAATTTAGAGAAAGGCTCAATAATCGGCAGATTTTTTGCGAATGATTAGTGTTTATTTATTATACTTTCATGCTATGCCACAACGTTGTAATTCCGGTGCTTGAATCGGTGTCTCATTTGGAAATAACTATAATTTTTAAAAAACAACAATGAAACGAATTTGCTACGCACTCACCTTGATGGCGCTTTTTACAATTGCACAAACCGCACATGCTAAAACCTGGACGATCACGTTTGCGCCCTTTGCCTATACTGACAGTTCCATAACCGTAAATGTCGGGGATACCATTGTCTGGAGCGGCTCTTTTCCGAATCATCCTCTTACGCTTGCTTCATCGCCGGCAGGGGTTGTAACGTTCTCGCATGTTACGGCAGGGAATGTTGGCAACAATTTTCAATATGTGGTAACCGCAACGGGCGTATACCACTACCACTGTGATAACCACTTCGCTCCGCCTCTTAATATGACCGGCTCTTTCACCGCCGTGGCCTCCGGAGTGAGCCTTCCGCCGCAAACGACGATGACAATGAACCCGATCTACCCTAATCCAGCAATGGATGAGGCGATGGTCGATTTCACGCTGAAAGATCCAGCGCATGTCACGCTTCGGATCTACAATGCCAGTGGCTCGCTCATGCAAACTCCCACGAACGAGACCATGAGTGCCGGCGACCACATGCTGATGATCGATACAAAGGACCTTCCATCCGGTAATTATCAATATGTGCTGCAATCGGGAGATGACGTACTTCGTCGTGCAATGATCGTAGTTAAGTAAAAAAATGTCGCGCATCGGGAATATATTCCTGGTGCGAATCGGTTGGGTGCGGCATGTTACCCGAGGCAACGCTCCAAAAGATCGCTCATGCTCGCCAAGTTTCGAACGAGCAGCCGTCAGTAATTGCATATCAGAACTTTGGTGAGCTGCTTTTTAGGCAGGCTGGTACTTATGATACAAAACCGTACCTGATCTATTACGATCTTCAAAGCAACAAGACTTCATTCAGCTACAAGGAATTCTTTGGGCTCGTGCAGCAATGCGCAAATGTGATGCGTGAACGTGGGGTCAGCCGAGGTGATCGCATTGCAACGATCAGCCACAATCATTCAGATACGGTCATTCAATATTTTGCGGCGTGGCTCATGGGAGCTTGCGTGGTGCCAGTAAGTCTTTCAGAGGATGATAACCGAATTCGATACATTCTGGAAAATAGCAAAGTAAAGCTGATATTTCTTCGAAGCGATTACTCCGAGCGAATCATACCTCTCATAAAATCGGTCTCATCCGACCCATCGGTCATATTATGCAGCAATGAATTTCATGAACTCCTTCGGAATGCCTCACCATTTTATACGAGTGACAAAGCAGTAACCATAGAAGACGAGGCGCTCATCGTTTACACCAGCGGCACGACCGGGAACCCGAAAGGCGTGGTACTGACGCAACATAATCTCCTCGCCGACGCCAAGGGGATCACCGAATGGCATGGCATGACCAACGCACAGTGCATAATGTGTGTACTCCCCATTCATCACGTCAATGGAACAATTGTGACGCTCGTCACCCCAATGTTTTTTGGAGGGACCGTTATTTTAAATCAAAAATTTCAATCCGAGCATTTCTTTGAAAGAATTGGACATGATCGAGTGAATGTGGTGAGTGTGGTGCCAACGCTTTTAGCCTTTTTGCTTGAATTTTATAAGACAAATGGGATAAACGGAAAACCATCCTCAACACTTCGTCATATCATCTGCGGAGCAGGCCCGCTTACGGTTGAACTTGGCGCGCAATTTGAGGACATGTTCGGCATTCCGATCATGCATGGGTATGGCCTTAGCGAAACGACGTGCTATTCTTGCTTCCTGCCGATCGATCTTGGCCCGGACGAACACCTCCACTGGATGCGAGATTTTGGCTATCCCTCGATCGGCGTGGCGATCCCTCAAAATGAAATGATGATCGCAGATGAATCGGGACTGGAACTCGGACAAGGAGAAAAAGGCGAGATCGTGATTCGGGGTGAAAATGTGATGAAGTATTATTACGAAAATGAAGATGCGAATGAAAGCACCTTCAGCTATGGCTGGTTTCGATCCGGCGACGAAGGATTTTATCGGCTCGATGAGCACGGGCGCAAATTTTTCTTTATAACCGGACGGATCAAGGAGCTAATTATTCGCGGAGGAGTAAATATTTCGCCGCTTGAGATCGATGAAGTACTTGCCAAATGCCCAAAAGTCAAAGTAGGAATAGCCGTCGGCTTTGAAAACGATTTTTACGGCGAAGAGATCGGAGCGTATGTTCAACTGATCGAAGGCGCGGCACTTAGCTCTGAAGAAGTTCTCTCGCATTGTCAGTCGCTATTACCGTTCTCAAAATCCCCGAAAGTTGTAATTTTTGGTAACGAAATTCCTGTAACGAGCACCGGAAAATATCAGCGAAATAAGTGCAAACCTCTTTTCCTTGAATGGAAAGGGGTGCAGTTTAGAAAATCATAATATATTTGAAGGTTTTCTCTTGACGCAATTATTCTCGGTTTGCAAAAAATAGGTGTATCTCTGCTTTTTGGCCATCAAAAAATAACTGAATATCAAACAAGTTTTTATGTCTTAATTATAATAATAAAATTAAAATAATAGAAAAAATCTTCGTCATCAATTTTACGGTTACGAAATAGTTAAATCGGTGTTGCATTAAGTGAGGGCTACAATCTTCTTCATCTGTTGCTGCGAAGTTTTTGCTGACTTTACAGCGATACCGATTCAGTAGTCACATTCAACCTTATCTCAATCCTAACCTTTACCACGCTTATGAAGTCCCGCGTTTTTCGCACCTTCGCTTTCTCAATCTCTTGGCTACTTATCACAATAGTGCCGTCATTGGCATTGGCTCAATGGCACCCCGATTCTACCGAGAATACACCGGTTTGTGTGACCACCGGGCAGCAAGATCAACCACATGGATGCACTGATGGCAATAACGGCGCTATCTTCGTCTGGGAAGATGCTCGGGCCGGTGTGTATCAGATCTATGCACAGCATATCGGTCAGAATGGACATCCTCGCTGGCAAACCAATGGCGTAAAGTTAGCGACCGTTTCGGTCGGCAACCCTATTTTTACCAGCCCTATTATTACAACAGACGATAGCGGCGGCGCATACGTGGTGTGGCTCGATAGCAGAAACACTTCGCTCAATGGGACATGCCTTTTCGCACAACACGTTCTTGCCAACGGAGCTCTAGCATACCCGGATTCCGGACTCCCGGTTGCTATTGGCCTGAACGGATGTACGAACCCCACTTTATGCGACGATGGGTTTGGGGGAGCATTCGTGGCTTGGGAAGATAACCGATCCGCGACATCCTCCACTCGGCCGGATATCTGGATGAACCATCTCTGGAGCCACAGTGTGAAATACGGACTTACGACGGCCGGGCCAAACGGAATGGTCGGAAGCACATATAATTTCTTCACCCATAAAACTACATACTTTTTCCACGATTCGAGTGCCCACTTCAAGCCTTACATGATAGGTCTCTATCTAAATATTCCTACAAAAGGCTCATTCCAGATTTCCGATATTATCGGGGACACACAGATATCCCTTAAATCCTACCCATCGTCAAACGGACCGTTTTCCTATTCGGTCGCAAATCTTACCGGGCTTGCCATTGATACCATTCAAAATAAGCAATCGGGACCCAAGATTTGTAATGATGGCAATGGAGGTTGTTTCCTTGCATGGACGAACGACGCAACCACACCAAATTCCATTTATGGAACCCATATCGACAGCAGTTGCAATGCGCTTTGGGATGCAGCACCGAAGCCTGGGTTTCAGTTATACGCAAGTAGTAACACGCTGGATTACTCCAGGAATGTGTCTCTCAATCGTGACGGTAATCAGTTGATGCTTGCATGGCAAGTGTTTAACACCAACAACAATAGTCAGGAGATCTTTGCTCAGCGCATTCGGTGTAATACTCCCACCGATACTACTTTCTTGTGGGGCAGCGCAAACAATGCCGTTGACATTACCAGCGATCAAAATTTGGATCAGGTTAACGCACAGATATTTAGCGACGACTCTCTTGTACTTGGGGTAAAAGGCGCACTCGTCCCATTTGTTGACCAGGAACCAAGTTCAACGGATAATTACGATATTGCGATGGTTCGTGTCCTTGGAGATGGTGGAAATCTGGTGCCCCAGAGCGGAAATGGCTTTTGGTTTTACGAACAAAAACCACACATGCACAATAACTTCCAAGCCATAAAAATAACAGATACCTCAAACGCCGGCTCTCGCACGGGTTTAATGGCGGTTTGGGACGATGCGTGGGATGGAAGCGATACAATGGTCTATGTCCAGCGCATGGATCGCACTGGCCGGAAGTATTTCCCGACCGCTGGTACGTCGAATAAATGGGGCCAAGTTGTCAGTGGCAACGGAGGCCCTACCCACGTATGGACCGCCAAGCAACCCTGCATCGTTCCCAGAACCGATGGCGCTATCGTCGGATGGACCGATTTTCGTAATGGAACCGCTGCGATCTATTGCCAGCTTGTCCTGATGGATGGTTCGCTGTGGATCCCCTCCGATACCACACCGCCAACGCTCAAACTCCTTTCTTCAACTCCGCCGGACAACGACAGTGCTTGTAACTCACAATGCTCAACGTTTCTTGCGTACGATGGTGGCTCATTGCGAAGTGGTATCGGTTCCATCGACACTATGGATATGAACAACATGCAATTACAGGAAGCTTTTACGAAGGGTGCAGACTCCGTGACATTCACTGTTTGCGTGATCGATTCCTTTCAAAATGGAAGCGGCTCCGTAGTTGTGAGAGATACTGCACTCAACTATCAATCCGTCAGCTTTAACTACTGCACCATACCTGATACAAGCGACCCCGTCATCACATGGGATACCGCTTACAATTTTAAGAACTGGCTCTTCGTTCACATTCGAGATAATGGGGCATGGGATCGAGGATTGAAATCGGTTACGATCTCGGATACCGCGAATGTCATTCTCTCCGGCTCAGGCCACAAACTCACGGCAGGAACAGGCGATTTCGAAGATACGGTTACTGTGATCGACACCACAAAACCAGCTCAATTTTGGATCGTGGCGGCCGATGTTGCCGGTAATGCAATTACTACGCCTTATAAATTTAATTTCACGCCTCGATCCTTGTCGGTTCAGTCAACTCCTCAAAATTCTATATCCCTTTCCGTTTTTCCGAATCCTGTAAGCGGAACAGCAACTGTAATGCTTCAGGGTGCAATCACTGCGAATGTCACAGTCTCCGATGTCTTAGGCCGCACAGTGGATCAATTCCGGCTCGAAGGCTCGCATCAATGGGAAGCGAATTCCCTTTCTCCAGGAACGTATATCATTCGGGCATCTATCGGCGATGTTGTCGTGTGTAAGCGGATCGTACGAGAGTAAAAATCGAGGCACCGTACATTATCATATTGGGTTCTAAGAATGTAACTATTCTTAGAATTCGTTTATGTACTATTGGTCATCTCGTTCATTCCTATTCGTTTGCCTTTGTTTGACCCATCTGATTGTGCAGCCCGTATGCGCGCAATGGGGGCCGGATTCCAGTACCAACACCCTTGTCTGTGACACGGTTGGTCAGCAGGATTATCCTCAGATCTGCTCTGATGGCTCTAATGGAGCCATCGTTGTGTGGGAAGATGCCCGTTCGAACACATTTAGTATCTACGCACAGCACCTCGATGCCAAAGGCCGCGCCACCTGGACACGCAATGGCGTGATGCTCGCACAAACCAGTGCAGATCAGCGCTACCCAATTATTGCTTCGGATGGCAGCGGCGGCGCATACGTAGTTTGGCAAGACCAAAGAAATGCGGCAACAAAGAGCACCGATCTCTATGGCCAGCACATTCTTGCAGATGGGTCGCTGGGGTATTCCAATGTGGGAATCGCCGTGGCAAACGCAGCGGGAAATCAGGACAATGCCGTCATCTGCGCGGATGGAAGCGGGAATGCTTTCGTTGCATGGGAAGATTCTCGCAATGCCTCCTCATTAAGCCGACCCGATATTTATATGAATCGCCTTACATCGAGCGGCGTCAGTTTTGGACCGACTGGCATGGTTGTCGATGCCTCCATCAATCGGCAAGTTGGGCCTTCGATTTGCCCGGATGGTCAGGGAGGATGTTATCTGGCTTGGGAAGATGAGGGTAAAATTCCATCGGCGATCTATGCGCGACGGATCAACTCCAGCGGTAATATGCTTTGGAGCCTGCCTTCGCCACATCCTGCTGTATTGATCTATCAAGCCGGTGCAACAGCAAATAATCCTCAGCCAAATTCTAGCAATGTTTCTATCTCACTCGATAGCGGCCAACTGTTGCTTGCGTGGGAGGTAACAAGCTCAACTTCCTCATCGAATGGACAAAATATCCTCGCCCAGCGGATGAATTGTTCCACAACAACAGACACAACGCCGGTGTACCTCGGCGGGCCTATGGAAATTACAGGCGAATGGCTTAACGATCAGGTCACCCCGCAGATCTTTTCTGACGATTCCGCTTGGGGCACAGGCACATCCACATTTCGCGGGGTTCTCGTCCCTTTTGTCGATCTGGAACCGAGTTCTACCGATGATTACGATATAGCAATGGTGCGTGTGCTTGGCGATGGCGCTACCAGCGTGCCACCCTCCGGGAACGGTTTCTATTTTCTCGAACAACAAGCACATGCACAATCGGGATTTAAAGCGATAAAGATCACTGACAGCGACCCCAACAAAAATGGCATTCTTGCGGTCTGGAATGATGCCAGATATTATGGCCTCGGCGAGGGGAAAGATACAACGATATTTGCGCAACGCATTGACAGAAGCGGGCATAACTATTTCCAGACCGGTGGAAAGACTAAATTAGCCGAGCCTATTTGTTCCAGCCCCACGCCGAATGGATGGATCGCAAAGCAAGTAGCGCTCGCACCGCGCACGGACGGCGGGATAGCAGTCTGGACCGATTTTCGAAAGGGCGTAACCAACCCCAGCATCTATGCACAGCTTATTCTGATGAATGGCACACTTTCGATCCCGACAGACACCACGCCGCCTGCAGTGCAAGTCGTTTCGACCACTCCTCCTGATAATAACAACGCCTGTAATTCGCAATGCTCCGATCTGCTTGCGTACGATCATGGCTCGTTAATTAGCGGGATCGAATCCATCACACCTGTGGGTATGACCAACATGGAACTGCAAACCGCCAACTTCACGAAAGGCGCCGACTCCGTTACCTTCAGCGTTTGCGTGATCGACTCATTCAAGAATGGAACTGGATCCGTAACCGTCGAAGATACTTCCCTGAACGTTCAGACTATGAATTTCACCTACTGCACCATAGCCGATACGAGCGCGCCGCTCATTACCATTGACACTGCTAATTCCAAACTTGTCTATATTCATATTCGTGATGACCGGGCCTGGGATCGAGGAATAAGTTCGGTTGTGGTGTGGGATACCTCCAATGTCATTCTTACCCATAGCAAGCTCAACGCCGGTGCTGCTTCGTTCGACGACACGATGAACATTAACGATCCATTGTTAGCTGGCAGTTTTTGCATCAAAGCAATAGACGCTGCAGCAAATACCTCAAGACTATATTGCTACAACTACTCCCCTTCTTCCGATGTCGCGCCATCGAAGGAAGCTCCGATCTTGCTTTCCGTTTTTCCAAATCCTACGGATGGCGATGCTTCGGTTCGGCTGGATGGAGCGCCATTCGCCGATGTTACGGTTTTGGATGTATTAGGACGCTCCGTCGAACAATTTCATCTTGAAGGTTCCCGCGACATCCGGACAAACTCACTTCCCGCTGGTACGTACATTATTCGGGCAACTATTGGGAGTACCGTGATCTCCAAACAAATTGTCAAAAAATAGTAAAAGCTTATAATAGGAAAATTCTGCCGTTCTCTCACGTGATCGCAAGTAATTGAGTATTTTTGTGGTATGGAAAAGGTAAAACTTGCTCTCATAGGGTGCGGAAACATCGCACAGGTCGTCCATTTGCCGGTGCTGGAACACATGCCGGATGTGGAGATCGTGGCTGTCGTCGATCCTGATAAACGCAAGGCAAATGCTGTTGCTTTACGCTCGCATGTTCCGAACGTTTTTACGACGCTCGATGCGCTTTTGGCATCGGATATCGCGAAAGATCTTCATGCCGTCGATATTTGTACGCCAACGGATACCCATCGCCCGCTCGCCATTCAGGCAATGGAAGGCGGCTTAGATGTGCTCGTCGAAAAACCGATCGCGCGCACGGCAAAGGAAGCGCGCGAGATGGTCGCTGCCTCGGAACAGCATGGCCGCAAGCTGATGGTCGGAATGAACAACCGATTTCGCCCTGACACGATGATGCTGAAAACCTTCATCGATAAAAAAGAACTCGGAAAAGTATTTTATATCAAATCCGGTTGGCTGAAACAGGAATCGAGCACATCTCCGTGGCATCAGCAAAAGGAAAAGTCCGGCGGCGGCGTTATTTTGGATCTGGGCATCGCCATGCTCGATCTGGGGCTGTGGCTTCTCAATTATCCAGATGTCCTGACCGTGAGCGCGAGCACGTATCATCTGCACACGAAAACGGTCGAGGATTCTGCGGCGATCTTTCTCCGGCTTGCCGGCGATATTACTTTCACCACCGAAGTAAGCTGGACGTTCCAGCGCGAGAGCGATTTTTATTATTGCAACGTCTATGGGAATGAGGGCAGCGCGTTCATCAACCCTCTCAAAGTGATGAAGCGCGTGCATGGTAACCTAATTAACCTCACTCCTGCGAAGACTCAAACACCTGTAAGTCTTTACAAGAAATCCTATGAGAATGAACTTCGATATTTTATCAATTCGTTGAAAGGGCTTGTCCCGCTTGTCTCATCGGGTCAACAGGCCGCGAAACGAATGAATGTTGTCGAGGCCATCTATCAATCGGCTGCGAAGAAAAAAGAGATCGCGATCGCTAAGAAGTAATGGCTTCGCACAATGCGATCATGCTTTCCTTTTCAACATTCAGCCTGATCGCGGTTGGTGCGGTCGTAACACTTGCACTGATAGGCGGAATCTTTTATACCTCGCTGCGAAGTGGATGGATGAAGCACGGTTACTTCACCATCCCATCGGTTATCCTGATCGTCGTTGTTCTCTTTATTATGTTCCAGGGTCTCGGAAGTGGCATTACACTTTCCGTAATGGGCGCGCACTTCGAGAACCATCCCATTGCGGCGCTTTCGATCAATGGGCTTGCAGAGATCGCGGTGTTGCTCGTCGGAGCGGTACTTATTTCCCGCGCAATAAAACAGAACCCGTTCGCAGTTTTTCGGTTGGAAGGATTTTGGGAAACGCCGCCAACGGCCTATATTCTGGCAATTCCGATCATGCTCCTTGCACAGATGGGCGGCAGCGCTATTTCCGTGCTCGCCGAACATATCTGGAAGTTTTTTCCAACCATTTATCAGCCACTTAATAGCTATGAAACTGCGGGCGACAGCGCGATTCAGAGTCTTGTCACAGCACACGGGCCAATGGATCTTTTGCTGATCTTCCTCTTTGTAGCGATCGTTCCTGCATTTTCTGAAGAGACACTTTTCCGCGGATTTGCACAGACGAACATCGAGCGAAGCGGCAGCAAGCACACCCGCCCATTCGTCGCGCTTGTTCTTGCTTCGATCTTGTTCGCAGCAATGCACGCAAGCGTTTTCAAGTTTCCAGGTCTGTTGGTACTGGGTCTGACACTCGGCTGGCTAACGTATCGAACGAACAATCTTTTTACAGGCGCACTCGCTCATGCACTCAACAATGGGTTCATCGTGGCGGTGCTGTATCTTAATCCCGACCAACTTTCCAGCAAAACAGCATCCAGCCTTATGGGAACGGAAGAAATATCCGGATCGGACGCGCTTATCATGCTTCTGTTTGCCAGCGTAGGATTAACATTATTCTTGCTGCTCTTTCATCGCATTACCACTCCTCTTCAGGCGCGTGGGAATGCCGAGCGAGAATTCGAAACACGGCTGACTCAAGGGAACAATTCCTTCGACGATCACACAATCAACGAGTATCCATCAGATCATTATGAGTAATCTTGTCAAACGCGTTTTGGTGGCAGTCATTGCTATTCCGATCGTGATCTATATTTCGTTCAAGCCGTATAGCCTGCTCGGATTAACGATCATCGTCGCGCTTCTGGCTGTACATGAATTTTATGGCTTGATGAAGGCAAAAGGATTTTCCCCGCAGATCATCCTCGGAATGCTGCTGACGACTTGCATCGTCCTAACGTTCGCTCACTTTCGCCTGCCCATTAAACCAACCACGGAATTACTACCACTTATTCTCATCCTTGGTGTGGTCACGATTTTTATGGCGGAGCTGGTAAAGGGTTACCCAAATCCTTCCATCCAGGTCGCAGCAACCCTCGCGGGAGCTTTGTATATCGGAGCAGGACTGGGCGGAGTTTATGGCATTCACGAATATTTTTATGTTCACGGTGCTCAGAATCCATCGCTTGTCGATCCCGCACTCGTTTCAGTCGAAGCGGGGTACTTTTTGGTAGCGATGCTTGCATCCATTTGGATCTGCGATAGCGCCGCATATTTTATTGGGCGCGCGTTTGGAAAACATAAGATCGCCAAAAGCATCAGCCCCAATAAATCTTGGGAGGGCGGCATCGCTGGACTGGTTACTGCCATTGGCGCATGGCTCCTTGCGCGCGTTTATATTGGCGGACTCGAAGAGGTCTCTCTTTCAACCGCGATCGCTATGGGAATTATCGCAGGCGGGTTTGGCCAAGTCGGAGATTTTGCCGAGTCGATGCTCAAGCGGGACGCCGGAGTGAAAGATTCCTCCACGCTCATTCCCGGACATGGAGGTGTGCTGGATAGAATTGACTCTATACTCTTCGTCGCGCCGCTCGCGTACGTGTATCTACAGATCTTTGGTCTGTGAACCCGAACCTGGATTACGCTGATTTTTACTGATTACATTGATTGATTTTTCGTATTGTCAAAGGCAATTGAGTGCGATTAAATTCTTAAGCATGTCGATATTGTTAATTCCACCATCATAAATCAGCGAAATCAGTAACAATCAGCGTAATCCAGGTTTTTATTCGAAAAACTCGTTGTGGAGTTTTTTTACGACTTTGTTTGCCACATCGTCCTGCACAACAAGACTAATCGCGCTTTCAGAGCCGCCGTATGAAACCATCTCGCAATTCGTTCGACCTAATGCGCGGAACATGCGCGCGGCGATTCCGGATTGTGTATAGAGTCCAGAACCAACCAATGTAATCAGTGAGCGATCGGATTGAATATCAAGATGAGCAAGACCTTCACACGTTGCACGAAGAATGGGAACCGCGCTTGCATCGCCGAAGGCGAAGGAAGCACCATCAACGGAAAGCGATACCGCAAGAGGAATGATGTTGGCATCGCCTAAGGCATTCCACACCGTTTGCTGAACAGCGGGGTTCGGCTGTGAACCATTAGAGGAAATTCGTACAAACGAAATAGATCGTTTTACAGCAATACCGGTCATGGCTCTCGACTCTTCTGTTTCTTCCACAATGACAGTTCCATCTTTTTCGGGTTCCATTGAAGAAAGTACATGAACCGGAATGGATTTTTCGACGGCGGGCCAGATCGTTTCT
>Ga0207088_1002_pt2 | contig 18226 bp, 14 predicted proteins | sample Alteio_BWMinHeat_52_FD_153564 | JGI IMG/M metagenome (GOLD analysis project Ga0207088, IMG submission 153564) | Enriched cells from forest soil in Barre Woods Harvard Forest LTER site, Petersham, Massachusetts, United States -... | ecosystem: Environmental > Terrestrial > Soil > Temperate forest >... | reverse complement strand
GCCAGTAGTCGGCGTAGAGGCTTTCCAGTTGGCTCTCTTTGTCGTCGAGCTTGCGGGCAGTGGGGGCGTTGATCTGCGCCGCAACCGACGCCGCAAGGACAAGGAAGAAGAGAAGAGGAGCAACGCGATGAACACTCATGAGCACATTACAACACAGCAGGGGTCGCTGGCAGAGCACCCCTCCCACCTAAGTAACCGAGAGTATCCGAGCGAGTATTCTCGCCCGGTCCTTGGCTTAGGTGATGGTGAATGGTTAAGTGATAGTGAGGGTGAGGGCGTGACTGTTTCCACCGCTGGTGCAGCCCAGATTGCCTGAGTTCCCGCTTGGAGTATGGATGTTCACACTGGCCGGGCCGGGGCCGGTGATCACAGAGGTTGTGAGTGTAACCTGCAACTGCCTATTGCTCAGGACCTGGGTGGTGAGCGTCGTCCCATTCACGACTACGACCGAGGACGCAAGAATGTCGGTCCCGTTTACAACGAGAACAAAGCCCTGCTGCACTTGAAGGAAGGTGACGGTGGCTACAGAGAGAGACGCAATGCCTGGTGCTGGCCGCGCGCTTCCGCACAGCGGATTCAGTGCATTGCAGCCTTGTAAGATCAGCACGGCAAGCAGCAACGCGCTGAGAGGCCGCAAAGAAGTATTCATTCGTTTCATAACTGCATGATACACCGGGGTGCGTAGTCCGATGCCGACTTGAGGAACCTAAGTAACTACACGGCAGGCCCGGCTTCGCTCAGTTGAGGCTTGGGATGAGTTAGTCCGGAGGTAGACAGTACAGATTTGGAACCAAAGTCAACTAGCGGTTGTGGTCGCGGCGGCGGAGGTAGTCGATGAACATTTGTTCGACGGGCTTGTCGTAGGCGATGAGAACGTGGCGAACGGTGTGGCCGCTGACGAAGTGGCAGACTTCTTCCGCGAGGTTCTTGGCGTGATCGCCGGCGCGCTCGAGAGACTGAGTCATGAAGATCACCTGCAGGCTGGCCTGGCGGTGCACGTTTTCTGGATTCTCGATGTGGCGCAGGAAGATGAGATTGCGCAGGCGGTCCATTTCGGCGTCGGCGCGGAGGACGTCGATGGCTTTACCGATTTCGCGGGCGGAGAATGCAGCGCCGCAGTCGGTCAGCATCTTCTCGAGGATGGTGGCCATCTGAGTGAGGTCGCGGGTGTCTTCGGGATCGATGCGTCCGTTGACCGACAGCGCGCTGTTGGCGAAGCTGAGCAGCAGGTCGCCGATGCGCTCCAGGCCGATCATGAACTTCATGCAGGCAAGGAGTTCGCGGGCTTCGGCGGGTCCGACTTCGGTGATGGCGGTGGTGACGCCGCTGTCGATTTCCATGTCGAGCGTGTCGAGTTCCCGCTCGCGCTGGCGCAGGGAGTTGAGCAGGGTGGTGGATCCGGTGGCGATGCCTTCGGCCGCGGCGCCGGCGGCTTCCTTGGCCATGTGACAGGCTTCGACGGTACGGCGCACGATGTACTGGTGAGCCGGTTCAGGATCGGGAGTCTTGATCGCGGTACTCATAAGCATGTCAACCGGCAAGTCCGTCCGGCGAGAACGCGGGCGACGGCGGCTTCGTGCCGAGCCGTCGTCGCGATTCTGCCGTTCGTGGGATGGGATCGCCAAGAGTTAAGCATAGGACTGCCTGTTGAACTTATGGTGAATATGCTGTGAATTTTCCGTCATTTTTCGGAACGTGTTGAAGAACGCGGAATAGATTATTGTCCTGCATGAGTGGAGAAATGCAAGGGGAAATTGAAAGTCAAAATCCCCGCCCCTTCCCGCCAAAGGACGGCGGGAAGGAACGGGGCACCCCTGTCATGAAACCTTTTCTAACGCGGTCAGGCGGCGGGGAGCGTGAAGAGGAAGGTGCTGCCGTGGCCGAGTTCGCTCTCGGCGCGGATGGAGCCGCCGTGGGCGAGCATGATGTGTTTGGCGATGGCGAGGCCGAGTCCGGTGCCGCCGAATTCGCGGGAACGGGCCTTGTCGACGCGGTAGAAGCGTTCAAACAGGCGCGGGAGATGTTCGGAGGCGATGCCGGCGCCGAAATCCTGCACATAAAATTCGACTCCGAATTGGATGCCGCGAGGGGCGGTGCGCGCGCCCAGCAGGATTCGTCCGCCGGAGCGGCCGTACTTCATCGCATTGTCGATCAGATTCGAAAAGACCTGGTGGATGGCTTCGCGGTCGGCGCGCACCGCCGGGAGAGACTCGACTGAGCCGCTGGTTCCCGCGGCATCAATAATCTGCAAGTCCACTTCCTGACCACGGGCGATCTCGCGGAAACTTTCTTCGGCGTCGTGTAGAAGTTCGATGGGCGGGACGGGCTCGGTGTCGAAGCGGGTCTCGCCGGACTCCACGCGGGCGAGAGTGAGCAAGTCCTCCGTGAGGCGGGCCATGCGGGCGGCGTTCTTGCGGATGATCTCGAGAAACTCGCGATGGTTGGGGCCGGAATTCTCGGAGCTGAGATCGAGCAGAGTTTCGGAGTATCCCTGAATCGAGGTCAACGGGGTGCGAAGTTCGTGGGAAACGTTGGCAATAAAATCGCGCCGGGTTTTTTCGACACGCTCAGTCTCGGTCAGGTCGCGGAGCACGGCGACGGCGCCGCCATCGGGCAGAGGCGCGGCGGTGACGTCGAAGGCGCGGCCGGGGACGATGGATGTGGCGCGCGTGGTCTTCACCTGTTTCGTAGTGGTGGCGGCTTTGACAGCCGCGAGGAAATCCGGGTCGCGGATGGTTTCAACGACGGGGGCGTTCAGGCGAGTGTGCTGCGGAACCAGACGATCCATGGGCTGGTTGGCCCACTGCACCAGGCCGTCGGAACTGACGGCGATGACTGCGTCTTGCATGCTGTTGAGCAGAGTTTCGAGCTGGCGCTGGCTGGATCGCACGGCGGCGAAACTCTTTTCGACCTGGCCGGCGGTTTTGTCGATGGCGGCGGCGACGCGTCCGATTTCATCGAGCGGACGGTCTTCGACTCGGGCACGGAGGTCGCCTTGCTCGATGCGGGCGGCTACATCCACGATGCGCTCGAGGCGGCGGGAGGTCCAAACCGACGCGCAGGCGGCGATGAGCAAGGCAATGAAAAGAGCGATGGTCGATCCCCACAGCAGCCGGCGGTGCACCTGCGATTGAACCGCTTCGACATCGGAAAGGGGATACGCGAGGCGGACTGCGCCTCCGGAAACCGGGGCGGCCACGTAGAGAAATGGAATGCCCAGCGTAGCGCTGCGGCGCTCGCTCTCGCCAGTTTGTCCGGCGAGGGCGGCGGCGAATTCCTTGCGGGTGGCGTGGTTCTCCATGTTAGAGGGATTGGATTCGGAATCGGCCAGCACTTTTCCGGAAGCGTCGATGATGGTGGCGCGGGCTCCGGCGGCGAGGCTTTCTTGTGCAGCGATTTCAGGGAGCGTGTGAGCGCGGTCAGTTTCGACGCGGTGCGCGAAAAGAAGAGTCTTCTGGGTAAGGCTGCGCTCGATCTCAGCGCGCAGCGAGGCTTCCCATGCGCTGCCCAGCATGACGTCGAGAATTCCGGCGGTGGCGGCGATCACGATCAGGAAAACGGCAAGGAGTTTGAAGAAGATGCGGTTCTTCACGTTCTCGACATTCTCCTCGCGTTCCTCATTTCGGCGACTCGAAGCGGTAGCCCGCGCCGCGGACGGTTTTCAGATAGCGCGGGTTCTCTGGGTCGGGCTCAATTTTCTCGCGGATGCGGCGGACGTAGACGTCGACCGAGCGCGGAGTGACGTAGGCCGTATCGCGCCAGACGGAGTCGAGCAGGTGGTCGCGGGAAAAGACGCGTCCCTTGTGGCGGGCAAAGTAATCGAGCAGGCGGAATTCAGTGGCGGTGGTGGCGACCGCATTCCCGCGGACGGTGAGGGTCATCGCCGAGGGATCGATTTCGATTTCGCCGACTTTTATGGGACTGGGTGGCAGCGGACGCTCGAAGCGACGCAGCACGGCTTTGACGCGGGCCACAAGTTCACGCGGGCTGAAGGGTTTGGCGATGTAGTCGTCGGCGCCGAGTTCGAGACCGAGGACGCGGTCGGCTTCGCTGCTTTTAGCGGTCAGAAAAATTACGGGGACCGAGGCGAGGCCGGGCGTCTGGCGAATGGTGCGGCAGATTTCCAGACCGTCTTTGCCGGGAACCATGATGTCGAGCACGAAGAGCGCGGGCCGCTGGCGTTCCGCGTCGGCGAGAACGGTTGCGCCAGTGGGATATACGCGGACGGTGAAGCCTTCGTTTTCCAGGTGATGGCGGACGAGGCGGGAAATGTCGGGATCGTCTTCGACGACGAAAAGGCTGGGTTTCACGGGTTTATTGTAAATGGAAAGCAGTTGCCCGCGGCCAGTTGTCGGCTGCCAGGGGCGGAACGGGCTCGAATTTCATCGGATTGTAACAATGAGGTTCGCGGCGCGGTCGAGGTGGGAGGATTTTCGCCGGAGGGACCAATGGCATTGACGACATGGCGTCCAAAGTGATTTGATGAGCGTCAGGATCTCTTCCGTGTATGCAGGAGAATAATCACATGTCGTTCGAAGAAGCATTGGCGCTGGCGTCGCGGGACGAAGGGTTCAAAGCTACCGTCTACTCGATGAACACTCTCCTGATTCACAAGGGTATCTACACGCAAGAGGAATTTCAGGCGCTTTTCGTGGAGTGGGTAGAGAAGGAGCAGAGGCGGAAGTCCCCTGAACCGAGGCGCGCCGAAACCGCTAATGCGTACTCTGCCTAGTTCGGTAAGGCGGATGTTCACGGCCTGACCTCTTGTCTCCGCAGTGAATTCCTTTATCGCAGGCCCAGCATTCGCAGCGGCAGGGCGGGGCGGGCTGGATCTCTCTCGATATTTTCTTCTTTGGCGCCATCTCGCTAATCCCTCGCTGCTCCTTATCGTCGTCGAGTCACGATAACTGTCTCACTAGCAGCGCTCTCCGCAACGCACTTGCATCACAAACGGTCACTCTATGCCCAGAGTGGCATGAGGATGCATTCATCGGAATATAGCAAACCGCCATCTCTGTGGAGAAATTGTGAAAATCGAGGATTTTAACTGATTGTCGAGGAAAGCAAAGGGCGAAGCCTTAGACCTTCTGAATGGAGACGATTAGGTTGCGCGCTGGGTCGACGTGGAAGAGCGCGCCGGGCGGGATGACTGTGGTGGCGCTGTATTCGGTGATGATGGCGGGGCCGGAGTATTTTCTCTTGGGTTGGAGATCGTCTCGGGCGTAGATCTTCGTGGGGAGGTTCTTGCCGCCGAATTGCACTGGGCTTCGTGGCGAGGAGAGCCTGCCGAGCTTTGCTCGGCCTGGGCGGACGAAGGCGTCCGCCCCTCCGTGGGCATGGGCGGACTTCAACACGGCGCGGAGACGGAGGGTCACCAGGTCTACTTCGCGGGCGGGGTGGGTGTAACCATAGCGGCGGTGGTGCTCTTGCTCGAAGTCTTTTAGCAGATTCTTTGTGAGCGGGAGGTTGAGTTCGTATCCCTGGCCGCGGTAACGCATGTCGACGCTCCGGCGGTAGTGCGGACTTCCTGGCCAGGACTCGTGGAGGAAATCTTTAGCGGCAGTGTTTTCCAGGGCGGCGAATTCGCGGGCGAGTTGCGCTTGCGGAATTTTGCCGGAGACGCGCCACAGGACAGTCCGCGAATAATCTTTCACGACAGCGCTGGCGAGAATGCCAAGCGCCGAGAGCGCGCCGGGAAAAGCTGGAATTATGACCTGGGGGATGCTGAGAGCTTCGGCCAGGGCGCAGGCGTGCAGGCCTCCGGCGCCGCCGAAGGCGACCAGCGCGAAGCGGCGGGGATCGCGGCCGCGTTCGATGGATACAACGCGGATAGCCTTTTCCATGGTTGCGTTGATGACGCGGATGACTCCAGCGGCGAAAGTTTCGAGCGCGAGTTTGGAACGCTGCTTCTTCAACCACTCTTGCGTGATGCGGCGGGTATGGTCGAGATCGAGCGTGAAGTCTCCGCCTAGAAAGCGGGTGGGTTGCAGGCGGCCGAGGAGGAGGTTGGCGTCAGTGACGGTGGGCTGCAGGCCGCGTCCGTAGCAGATTGGACCGGGGTCGGCTCCGGCGGATTCGGGGCCGACGTGGAGCACGCCGGCGGCATCGAAGCGGGCGAGCGAGCCTCCACCGGCGCCGACGGTGTGGATGTCGAGCATGGGGACGCTGACGGGGAGGCCCGCGACTTGTGCGTCGGTGGCGGTTTTGATTTCGCCTTCGACCAACGAGACGTCGGTGGATGTGCCTCCCATATCGAAAGCGATGATGCGGTCGAATCCGCTGGCTCGGGCGGTGGTGGCGGCGCCGACAACGCCTCCGGCGGGTCCGGAGAGGACCGTGCGGACGGGTTCGTGGGCAGCGGTGGCGAGCGCGGTGATGCCGCCGCTGGATTGCATGACGAAGATGCGGGGGGCGGAAACGGCTTCCGGCTTTCGGCTTCCGGCTTCCGGAGCACGACGAGCGGGGATTTTCGGAAGCCGAGAGCCGGAAGCCGGAAGCCGCGCCTCTAAGTTTTCTAGATAACGCTGCATGACTGGTTGCAGGTAGGCATTGATCACGACCGTTGACGTGCGTTCGTACTCGCGGAATTCGGGGAGGATTTGGTGGGAGATGGAGAGTGGGACGGCGAGGCGTTTCAAAGCTGCGGCAACGGCTAATTCATTCTTTGGGTTCGCGAAGGAGAAGAGGAGCGAGATGGCGATGGACCGTGGCTTTGCGGCAGCGACGTGCTCGGCCAGGGAGTGCAATTCTTCCGGCGTGGGCGCGGTCAGGATTTCTCCGTCGGCGGCGGTGCGTTCGTTGATGCCGAAGCGGAGATCCTTCGCGACCAGCGGTTCGATGCGGTCGAAGAAGAAGTCGTAGAGCTTGGGGCGGGCCTGACGTCCGATTTCGATGGCGTCTTCGAACCCAGCGGTCGTGACCAGCGCCGTGCGCGCGCCTTTTCGTTCGAGCAACGTGTTGGTGCCGACCGTGGTGCCGTGCAGGAGGACGAGGTCGCCATCATGCGCGATTTTGCGGAGGGCTTCGACGATGGCTTGCGAGGGATCGGCCGGAGTCGAGAAAACTTTCAGCATGCGGAGGCGGTGGGTTGCGGGATCTGTCCACACGCAGTCGGTGAAGGTGCCGCCGGTGTCGATGGCGATGCGGAGAGGTTGGGGGCGGCGGGGCATCAGCCAGAAAAGAGTATCACCACGCGGCGCGCGGGCGGGGGCGCCCGCGCCACATAACCCGTTTCACAGAAAACGCTGGATCGAGGTGCGCGGACAACTATTCTAACTGGAAGCTGACTCTGACAGACGCCCGGATTGAGACTTCGCCCGGGGCGACCGTGGACTCCTCAGTGGAAAGGCCTCTGTCGTACGCGTAGCTGCTCGCCTGGACCGCGTAGCTGTTCGCCGAGTTTCTCGTCTGAGCGAACAACCCGTTGAAGCCCTCTTCGGAGATTTCCCAGGGTTTGCCGATGGTCTGGCCCAGCTCCGCTGCCATGGCCACAGCCTTCTCTCGCGCCGCCCTGATTGCCTTTGCCCGTGCCTCGTCTTTGTATTTTCTGGGCTCGGCGACGAGGAACTCGACGCTGTCCACCCGATTGACGCCAGCTTCGAGCAGTTTGGTGATCAGGCGCTCGTACTTTGACAAGTCCTTGAGAGTGACTTGAATGGTTTGCGAAACTTGATAAGCCAAGAATCTCGGAACTTTCTCGTCGGAATAGTCGGGCCGCATCTGGAGCATGCTGGTCTGGATGTACTTTCCCTCAACGCCAGCGTCATGCGCTTCCGCCAGCAACTTCTTGACGCGGTGATCATGCTGGGCTTTGGCGATAGCCAGATCCTTGTCTCGCGATTCGACACCGAGGCTGAGGACTACTTCGTCAGGAGCAACGTTGACTTCGGCAGTTCCCGTCACCGAAATGAGCCGGGGACGGGGGGAAGTATCCTGCGTGAGGGCCGGTGGCGTGAACGCGGAGTAAAGCAGAAAGGCAGAAAATACAATGATCAAGTTCAAGCGCACTGAAGATGCCTCCTTGACCTGGAACTTCTAATGTGCCCGAGGCAACATTCTATCTAACAACCGCTGGCAGATGTTCCGCTCCACACGCACCTCGCCTCGCTGCGCTTGGCGGGACAGCCGAAGGCGGCTGTCCCCACATAAAACTTGGGGGGATTGATTCACGCTTATCACTTCGTGGTAAAGGCTAGGGTCAACAGCGTCTTCTGTTCTACCTCGTGCGCTTTGGCGCTGCCGGTGGCGGGACTGGCGCCGGAGGAACGCTTCACGGAGAGTACGGGGCGGTTGCCGGCGATTCGCTTTAGGCGCGGGAGCATATTGAATAACGCTCCCATGTTCGCGGGTTCTTCCTGCACCCAGACGATGTCGGCCTGTTGGCCGTGGCGGTCGAATTCGGCAGCGACTTCTTGTTCGGGGAAGGGATAGAGCTGCTCGAGAAATACGATCGCGGTGCTGGTGTCTTTTCTTTTCTTCCGTTCGGCCCGAAGTTCGTGGCCGATTTTTCCGGTGCAGACCAGGATGCGGTCGGCTTCGCCGACTTCGGTGTCGGGGATGACGTTCTGGAAATTCTTGTGAGTGAAGTCTGCGATGGGCGAACTGGCGTCGGGATGGCGCAGCATGCTTTTCGGCGTGAATACGACCAACGGTTTGCGCCAGTGGCGCAGGGCCTGGCGGCGCAGGAGGTGGAAATACTGGGCTGCGTTGGAAGGCTGCGCGATCTGGATGTTGTGTTTCGCCGCGAGCTGGATGAAGCGCTCGATTCTCGCGCTGGAATGTTCCGGGCCCTGGCCTTCGTAGCCGTGGGGCAGGAGCATGACGACGCCGGAGAGCAGGTTCCACTTAGCTTCTCCGGCGCTGATGAACTGGTCGATGATGGCTTGGGCAACGTTGACGAAGTCGCCGAACTGGGCTTCCCAGAGGACGAGCGATTCGGGATAGTCACGGCTGTAACCATATTCGAAGCCGAGGACGCCGGCTTCGGAAAGTGTCGAGTTGTAGATTTCGCAGCGAGCCTGGCCGGGTGCGATATTTTCCAGCGGCACGTATTCGTTTTCGTTCTCGATGTCGGTGAGGACGGAGTGGCGCTGGTTGAAGGTGCCGCGCCGGGAGTCCTGGCCGCTAAAGCGCACGTGCGTTCCCGCTTTCACGAGGCTGGCGAAGGCGAGGGCTTCGGCCATACCGTAATCGACGGGGCGCATGCCGGCGCCCATCTCGGCGCGCTGTTCGAGAAGCTTCTTCACTTTGGGGTGAATGTGAAAGCCGTCGGGATAGGTAGTGAGCCGAGTCGTGAGCTCAGATAATTCTTCGGACGCGAGTCCGGTCTCGACTTCGAACTCGGGCTTGTAGAGGCCGCCGTAGTAACTGTTCCAGTACTGCGGGAGATCGCGCATCAGAGGCTTTTGCTTGATGCTGCCGGCTTGTTTCTGCGCAGCTTCAAACTCGGCGCGGATGGCGGCGGCCTGGGCTGGCGCGTCGGTAGCCCCGCTGTCATCGGCGTAGATTTCCCATAGGGGCGGATGGTCTTTGATCTTCTTATAAAGAAGAGGTTGCGTGATCGTCGGATCGTCGACTTCGCTGTGGCCGTGACGGCGGTAGCCAATGAGATCGATGACAACGTCGGTGCCGAACTTGTAACGGTACTCGGTGGCGATGCGGGCAACGCGCACGACGGCGTCGACGTCTTCGCCGTTGACGTGGAAAATGGGAATCGATTGGCGGCGCGCGATGCAGGCGGCGAAGCGCGTCGAATGTTCTTCGATGTAGCTGGTCGTGAAGCCGAGCAGATTGTTGACCACGACGTGAATCGTTCCGCCGACGGTGTAGCCGGGGAGGTCGGCGTAGTTCATAGTCTCGGCGAGGATGCCTTGTCCGGCGAACGCGGCGTCGCCGTGGACGAGCAGCGGGAGATATTTTTCGCGGCCGCCTTCGCCGGTGCGGTCCTGCTTGGCGCGGGTACGGCCGACGGTGACGGGATCGACGGCTTCGAGGTGGCTGGGGTTCGAGACTAGGTGGATGTGAACTTTGCCGCCGCTTCTAGTGGTGTATTCGCCAGTCGCGCCCATGTGATATTTCACGTCGCCGGAGCCGAGAACGCTGCGCGGGTCGACATCTTCGAATCCGGCGAAGATTTCCTGGGGTGGGCGTTGAGCGACGTGAGCGATCACGTTCAGGCGGCCGCGGTGGCTCATGCCCATGACCAGTTCAATCGCGCCGCCTTGGGCGGCGGTGTCGAGGACTTCGTCGACCAGCGGGATGAGCGCGGTGACGCCTTCGAGCGAGAAACGCTTGCTGCCGAGATAACGCTGCTGCATGACCTGCTCGAAGACGTCGGCGCGGATGAGCAGGTCCAAAATGCGTTGGTGGTCTTCTTCTTTGGGCTCGGCTTCCATCTGCTCGTAAATCCAGCGTCGGCGTTCGGGAGTGTAGATGTGGTTGATTTCGACGCCGATCGTGCTCGAGTAGATGGCGCGAGCCTCGCGGGCATACTCGCCTTCGCGCTCCAGTTCGGGCGTTTCGCGCGGGCGGAGAAAGCCGAGCGGGTCGAGATCGCCCTCGAGGTATCCCCATTGCCGGTAGGCGCTGAAGACGCGCTCGCGCTCGAGGTTGGATTCAGCGACGGCGGCGCGGGAGCCGCCATTGGAAGTCTTAGTTTTTGCGGTCATGATTTCGGGGTTATATGAATACGACTACTAGAATAAAGGATGCAGGGGTGGGCGCGCAGGATTCGCGGGCAAAAAGGCAAGGGCGTGACCCCAGAGGACGCGGATGTCACCAATTAAACGACGCAAGAAAATGGGGCACCCCGGGGCGAGTTATCATTCTCCGACACTATGAAGACAACGGGCGTACCAACTTTGCTGGGGATTCCCTTCGATGGGTACTCTTCTTACTTGCGCGGGGCCGGGGATGCTCCGGCGAAGGTTCGGACGACGCTGCGGTGCGATGCGTCGAACTCGTGGTCCGAGTTGGGCGTGGACTTGGGGGTTGCCGGGGTCTATGAAGACGCGGGAGATTTAACGTTTGAGGAGAAGGACGCGTTCGCGGCGATTGAGGCTGGCGTGGGCGCGTTGCTTGATCAGGGGAAGCGGCCCGTGTCGCTGGGCGGGGATCATTCAATTACGTATCCCATCGTGAAGGCGGTGGCGCAGCGGCATCCCGGGCTGACGATGTACGGCTCCGATCCCATCTACCTGCAGAGTTATGTGGTCGCCGATATGGTCGCCCGTCAGATTCAACACACGATCGACAAGAAATTTGGAACCCAGTGGGGAAAAACAGCCGGCGATTACCTGCGCGACCACTTCTATTCCCGCGGTGCCAGCGGGAATTTGTCTCAAATCATGCAAGCCGGCACTGGCGAACGCCTCACCGCAACGCACCTGATCGAACAATTACGTGGGACTGGAGAAGGTGCGAGTTCCGCGCAGAATAGCAAGCACTGAGAATGCCCGAACAACCGGAGGTGTGCCCCGTCCCTTCGCGCAGTTAGCGAAGAGGCGCGAGTCGGGAATGCCTGCGCCGTCGATCACGCCGCCATGGCACGGGGACTCCAACAGTCCCCGTTGTAACCGAAAAGAAAACAATCTGCGCTGGAATTCCGCAACCGGTATATAGTGTGAGGCCGCCGAGCGAAAACGGAATTCCGGTTCCTGCGTCGGCGGCGGAAGCGACCGGACGTCGATGGCGAAACCGACACGCGCCAGCTTTAGCTGTCAGTCCTCCCGGGAAGGAGTTCGAAATGTACAGCCAACGTTGCCGAGGCATTCTCAGGCGACATCTTTGCCTCATCGCTTCCTTCAGCGCTTTGCTCGTCTGCTCATCGGCCGCGCAGTCCCTTGATCCTGAGAAGCCTGCGCCCATGAAGGCGGGCCCGAACCGCGGCACCGTCGACAATTTCGTTGGCCCCAACTATTTCTATTTTTGGGCGGGCCCGGGGGATGTCAAGGTCCATGCGACATTCAAGTCCATGACCCTCTTTGGAAATGGAATGCGGACCAGTCTGACGGTCGAGCTATCAGACGAAAAGAAGTCCTGGCACGTCCAGAAAGTGATTACCTCGCTCAACGAAGCGGGCGAAACCACGTTCACGGCGGATAAGATGAAGGAGAAGACGAAAACGATCGTCGCAGTCATTCCGCCGAGTGGAGCCCTGGTAAGAACCGGAGGCGACTATGAAGTGGAGGCTACGGGAGCAGTCAAGTTCGATCCCGAGCCGAGCGCGGCTGAATTGATTGTCGGGTTGTACACGCCTTCCAGTATCTACGAAAACGAGGATTCAGCCGTGAAATTCAATCCTGACGGCTCCCTGGAGTTTGCCAGCGGCACCCAGGGAAAGTGGAAGCTTTTCGATGCCGGTCAACGTATCTTCACCGTCTCGTTCCGAAGCACTCGCTTGAGCCTCAAGTTGTTGCCCGGCCGCGGTCTTGTCCAGACCAACGATCCGTCGTCGATCGTTTTTCAGAGGCAGCGTTAGTTTCGCTCAACCGGCAAGGGTTTGCGTCGGTCCTCTACGAGTGTGGTCGTCGTCACGCTCAGAGATCGCCTTTCTGCTCCGAAAAAGAAACCGCGACTCGTCCCACAACCCGTACCCGAATCTGCATTGACATCGCGATCACCGGCTTCTACCATCCGGTTCAAATCGGGTCGGCGCTCGCTTCGGGTGCGCCGCTCTCTCAAAGGGCGTGCATATGGCAATTTCCAAGAGTCGTCCGTCAACCACCGGCAAGTCCCTGCGGCAAGGCGGGACGGTGCGAATCGTTCTGCTATTCGCGATTCTTTTGCTGATCGCAATCGTCGCGCTCGCGACTCCCCAGGACCGCGATCATGATCGCGATCATGACCGCGACCGCGATGGCATCCGTGTCTCTCGCGAGAGCTTCCCGCGCGACTTTGGCGGCGGCCACGGAGGGCGGCCTTCTCCCAATGCCCAGTGTGAGCCGGGTTTCGTGGCGGTTGGCTTTCACGTCCAGACCGGGGAGTACTTCAACCAGGCATGGCTCGATTGCGCTCGCCTGCGTCCAGATGGGTCGCTCGGAGATGACGAACGAATGACCGAAAGAACCGGCAGTCCCGGCGGTCATCAGATCCATGATGCGCACTGCCCGGAACGGCGCGCGCTCCGTGGCCTGCGCGGACGAACCGGCGCTTCCATCGACGAAGCCATCGGCGAATGCAGCTATGTCCGGGAGATCGCCGAGAGGCGCGACGATGCTCGTTACGAGATGACCGAACCGGTGATGCGCCCACACGCCGAGGGCAGACCCGCCGAGGTTCAGTGTCCTCCCGGCGCTGTCGTCACCGGCTTCCAATCCATGAGCGGCTCATATATGGACCACCTATGGATCCTGTGCTCAGAGCTGCACCGCGGCGACTAACCCGAAATCGCCCGATGGCAAAACGGGTTAAAGATGAAGGGTGAAGGGTGAACAGTGAGCGGGTGCCCCATTTCTCGCGTCCTTTGCGAGAAGTGGGGTCTTTCACTTGTGGTCGAACGAGCGGCAAGCCTCTTCCCTAAGCGCATTCCTCGGTCTGGACTTCGACCGGCTGCGGAACCGAGGCTGGGGTCTTAGTCGTGCGCTCGCCTTTGCGGATGAGCACAATCGCCGCCAGGATTGCTCCCGACGCCAGCACCACTCGCAGGGTCAGCGGTTCGGAAGCGAGCAGCCATCCCAGAAACACAGCCACAACTGGATTCGCGTAAGTGTGCGTCGCCACCAGCGCCGGAGGACACCTCTGCAGCAACCACGTATATGACGTGAACGCGACCAGGGATCCAAAGACGATCAAGTACGCCAGACCCAAAACTGACTTGAAAGAAATGCTCGCCCAGTGCGTGGTGTGAAACTCGCCGGTAAGTCCCGCGGCTGCGAGCAGCGTCACCGCGCCGCAGATGGTCGGGAGCGCGGTGCGTCCCAGCGCGTCCGTAGGCAACTTCAACCGGGGAGAGATCGCAACTCCGGCCGACCACGCGAACGATCCCGTCAGCACCGCCAACAGCGCGAGCAGACTCGAACCCTTAACCGTCAACTCCGCGCCCGTCAGCAGGGCGACGCCGAGCACGCCCAGACCCAGGCCCAGTGCGCTGAGCCGGCTGATCTTTTGTTGGCCCATGGACCAGCCCAGCACCAGAATGAACATGGGCTCGGTCGCGATCAGCAGCGCCGTCAATCCTGATCCCACATATTGTTCCGCCCAGTGCAGCGTGCCGTGACCAATCAGGAAGAACAACGCGCCTAACACAAATCCGGAAATCCAATGGGCGCGCGTAGGACGAAACCCGCGCACCCAGGCCCACGCCAGCAGAATTCCGCCCGCGATGGAGTGGCGGATGCCTGCGGCGACCAGCGGAGGAATGGTCTCGACCGCGTAGCGGATCGCGAGGTAGGTCGAGCCCCAGACGAGATAGATGGCCGCGAAGGCGAGCGCCAGTTGAATGGAGTAGGCACGGCTGTGGCCGGTTGCGGGTCGATATGGGTTAGTCGCGAGCACGGGTCTGCCTCCAATGGTAATCATCTTTTCTGGTTTGAGTTGGCCGCTGCGGAGCCGGGCCATCATTTGCGCCGCCTGGTGGTTGATCATGATCTAACCTCTAAACAAGTGTTTAACGGTTAGCTAGAATCCTAGATCAGCAGATCTAACTTGTCAAGATTGTTTTAATGGTTAGATAATGAGTGGGAAAGGAAGACCATCTGACCGAAACTAAAAAAGCCAGAAAAATTGACCGGCGCCGTCCGCCGCGCTTCGAACTAATTGCGGGCAACGTGTGCCTCGACTTCGTCAACACGCTCGACGACCGCCACATCAAGCCCAAGGAATTGCTGGAGACTTATGTGGATCTGCTCCGGTTCGGTGAGGATAGCGGGCTGCTCCTGCCGCAACAGGTGGACCGGCTTTTCAAGCGGAGCGATGCCGATCCGGACGGCGCGCAGCAAGCTCTGGAGTGGGGCAGGGAACTGCGCGAGGCGATCCACGATGTGTTCTGGGCGATCATGAACCAGCAGGCAGTACCGCCGGCTGCGCTCGCCCGACTCAATGCCGATGTGCAAGGCGCGGGCGCGCATATGACTCTGGTTCCGGCTCGAGGCGCCGCGAAGGGCGGCTTCGAGTGGGGCTTCGGCGACCTAGGTGAATTTGATAGCGTGCTGTGGCCGATTGCGCGTGCGGCCGGTGATCTGCTGGTGTCGGACCAGTTGCGCTACGTGCGGGCCTGCTTCTCCGAAACCTGCGAATGGTTTTTTCTGGATACCAGCAAGAACCATCACCGGCGCTGGTGCGATATGACGAGTTGCGGGAACCGGGCGAAGGTGCAGCGGTTTTACGCGCGGCAGAAGAAAGCAAGCTCATAGCTTCTCGAACCGATTTCGCGGATGTGTGCCATGCCAGTCAATGCGTACTATAGCGATTCTTTCGCTGATCGAAACCAGTGCCTGCCCCTGGTGCACTTCGGATTACCTCCGGGTAGCCGACAATCAGGAGTTAGCCCCAAGGCGGGATCGACGATACTGGAAGAGAGACGTACGGCATTGACTCATACACCGTCCAGGAGTAAAAAGTGTGCGATATTCGCTCCCTGAGCCTTAGTTGGCGCCTGGGCTCGAAAGGCCAACTCACGACAACAGGTTCAGGGACTCGCAATCCCGCAGCCAGCTTTCGGAATCTCAGCAAATTGGCTCGGGCCTCAGTCTTTTGGAGGCATCGTGGATCGCTCACTGCGTCTTGCCCTCTCGTTCTTAGCGCTGTCTCTGACGATTGTCCTCGCTGACTGTGGGGGCGGTGGCGGCGGTGCCGGCAGCACGCAGCCACCGGCCATCAATGTGACCATCACGCCGACCGCCGCCACTGTACAAGCAGGCATGACGATACAACTCACCGCGACCGTCAACAACGACAACAGCAACCTCGGCGTCACCTGGGCTGTGTCCTGCTCCTCCATCCCTTGCGGAGCGGTATCCGCCACCTCTACTCCGAGCGGCAAGCCGGCGACTTACACTCCGCCTGTCACCTTGCCTGCTGCCAATCTCAGCGTGACCCTGACCGCGACTTCCGCGGCTGATTCGAGTAAGTCCGCTTCTGCCTCGATCACGGTCCCGCAGATTCCCGGATTCTTGGGAATCAGCGAGGCCCACGTGGATAGCGTCAACGGGATGACCCGATTGATCATCAACGGAAAACCCGCGCCTCCGCTGTGGTTCCAGTACTCCGAAGATTTCATTCCGTCCCATATTCAGTTTCTTGCTCCGGAAGTCCAAGACGCAGCAAGCCACGGTCTGCATGTGTATTCGATCGACTTCCGGGGCTGGCCTTGGGACAACCAGAACACGGCCCCGCTGGACTTTTCCTACGCAGATCAACTAATTGACAACATTACGCAAGTTGATCCCCAGGCTGCCCTGATATTGAATGTCGGTGTGTGGCCCGGTCGAGGCTGGAAACCGCCTGTAGCACCCACGAACGCGGACTACATTCTCTACCCGGATGGCAGCCAAGTGATTGACGCTTACCACATGTCCATGGCATCGGACATCTTTTTTAACGGTTTTCTGACCAGCCTACCCCTTCTCTTTCAGCACTACGAGAGCAGTTCTTATGCCGTTCATATTCTTGGTTACGTAATTGAGGGGGGCTCCGACGAGTGGTTTCCGGTCGACATCTGGAGTGGGCCTGACTACGGCCCCGAAAACACTCAGAAGTTCCAGGCCTGGCTGCAGAACAAGTACGGGACGGATGCAGCGCTGAGCGCGGCCTGGGGCAGGCCCGCTACGATTAGCGGCGCGCAGGTTCCTCCGCCGCAACCCGGGCGGTTCCCGATCATCAGCGATAGTGTTTATGACGCTTGGAACAGCTTTAATGCACCACCCGGCACCACGGTGCAGGCTTTCTACCAACTTCCTCTGGAGCAGGATTGGGTAGACTTTTCGGCCTATACTTCCGACCTTTTCTCGCAAAGGATCCTGGACGCTGCAAACGTGTTCCGCACCCAAACAGCTGGCAAGCGGTTGATCGGAATCCACAACGGGTACCTGGTCGAACTGGGGACAAGCTACAATGGGCACCTTCGCTTCGATCGTCTGCTCTCCTCTCCCAATCTGGATTTCTTCGGCGGCGGTTTCACATATTTGGATCGTTTAGCTGGAGGCGCCGGACAAGAAGGAGCGGTCGTCGATTCCGTGAATGCTCACGGCAAGCTCTGGTTCAACGAGACCGATCTTTATACTTACCTGGCTGCCAGCGGCCCATTCGCACAGAACTTCGGCAGCAATCCACCGACGGCTGACCTAACGGAAACGGTAGATGTGCTCGAGCGTGAGATGGCTGGCATTCTGGTTCATCGTTCAGGAACCTGGTGGTTTGATATCGGTGAAGAGGGAGGCTTCGATGATCCGACTATCTGGACGCCCATGTCCAACTACGGAATTCCGCAATTCAACCAGCTCTATGCCAACCCGCAGCAGTACCGGCCCGATGTCGCGCTGATCATCGATCGGAACTCGATTCTGTACCAGAAAGTCGACATCGATATGATGGGCGGCCAGCGTGCCATGCTGCGGTACGCGCTCGCCAAGACCGGAGCTTCTAGTGGGACTTACACACTGGATGACTTCCTCGATGGTACGTTGCCTCTGTGCAAGGTCTATGTTTTCGCGAACGCGAATTATCTGACGGACGATCAAATCGCCCAGATACAGTCCCGGCTAAATACCGAAGGAGCAACCGCTATCTGGCAATATGCTCCGGGGTTTCTTGGACCAAACGGCCCCGACGTCACCCGTGCGTCCAAGCTCACGGGCATTCAGCTCAGTCAATCGGACGGAAGCGGATACAGCTACGGGTACCGGACTGCTGGCGGGCCTGAGTTGGGGTGAAGGCCTGTACCCTCCGTATGTGCTATCACCCCGGCTCGTCGTGTCAGATCCAAACGCGGAGGTCTTGGGCTACTACAAGGGGGACAATCAAGTCTCTATGGCGCGCAAGAAGGTCGGCAATTTCGAATCGATCTTCAGCGGTGATTTTGATCTGGGAGACTTTCAAAACCCGGCGGCGAATACTGCATCCCCGCCCCCGGACGTTCTGCGAGCACTGTTGCAAACGACGGCAGCTCACATCTGGAGCACGACAGGCGACGTAGTTTTAACCGATGGGAACCTTCTCGGCACAACAGCGCGAGACTGGGTCCGAATTGTCGGCAAGCCGGAAGTAATGGCGCGATCGGTCTCCTAGAATC
>Ga0207088_1090_pt1 | contig 18335 bp, 18 predicted proteins | sample Alteio_BWMinHeat_52_FD_153564 | JGI IMG/M metagenome (GOLD analysis project Ga0207088, IMG submission 153564) | Enriched cells from forest soil in Barre Woods Harvard Forest LTER site, Petersham, Massachusetts, United States -... | ecosystem: Environmental > Terrestrial > Soil > Temperate forest >... | reverse complement strand
CAATGCCATATGGTAGTAATAAATCATCTAAATCGACCATGATTTTGCTTAATAATGTATACGAGTTATCTTGGCTAAATAATGTCAAATCAATATCAGAGCCTTTTTTATAATTACCCTTAGCTCTCGAACCATAAAGTATAGCTTTTTCAATAGAATTATATTTTTTAAATACGCTATTGATTGATATTATTGTCTTCTCAGATAAGCCAAATTTCATAAGCTCTCATTTGCCACAAAACCATTGAATTTAGTCTGTAATTGTATAAATTCTTGATGATACTGAGGAATAATATCAATTATCTTTTGCGCTGTTTCTTCATTGTAGGTATGGCTTGATAAATTTCTACTACTTATCATCTCCATCCACAATTCTCCGTTTTCTATTAAGCCTCGTTTAAAAGCTTCTCGTGTAGTATCACGTGAGCCAATCAAACCGACAGCTCCACCATATTCCGTTAAATAATCTTTTAATAAGTTCCAAGCTAATTCATGCGTATATTCAAAAGCTTGAATCATCCCCTGCTCTTCCAACTCTGACAATTGTCTTTGCTGTAATAAGTCAAAACCAGAATTAAGTTGTTTTAATGCTAAATTGAAATTATTCAGGCGCTGTTTCCAGCGAATATCTTCACCCATATATTTACTACCTATAAAGCTAATTTAATAGCTGTATTATATATTAATCTTGGGGCATAAACAGGCAAAGTTTATTTCTTATGTATACAAAGTATTTCAAATCACAAGATTCGACCAGAATTTTTACAATTAACTAGATATGTTAAAATACTGTTGCCGTCAGTTATTCAAAAAATAGAGGGGAAACATAATGATAGTATTTATTGGTGGTGGCAATATTGCTGAAGCAATATTTACAAAAATACCACCATCAGAAATAATCGTTATCGAACACAATGAGACAAGAATCAATTATCTTACAAATAAATACCCAGATCTAAAAATATATCGTAGCTTAGATCAAACTACCCACAAGGATGATTTAATCGTTTTAGCGATTAAACCACAAAGTGCGAAAGAAGCATGCTTAAATATCGCTAACAAAATTAGCACAAGTAATGTATTATCAGTTATGGCCGGAATTAATACGGCTACACTCGCAAGCTGGCTAAATAATGACAAAATCTCTCGGGCTATGCCAAACACCCCAGGAACCCTCAATATGGGTGTAACTGGCTTATATTTCTCGGACAAGATACAAGATGAAATCAGAGTAAAAATAACTGACTTATTTAAAAACATTGGCTTAACTTATGTTTTCGACAATGAAGATAGCATTAATAAAATCACTGCGGTTGCTTCCAGTGCTCCAGCTTATGTCTTTTATTTTATTGAAAGCTTAATTGATTCGGCTATAAAAAACTTTAATTTCAGTGAAGCCGAAGCCAAAGAAATTACTCTACAAGTAGTTAAAGGTAGTTTAGCTATGCTTGAAAAAAACCCAGATTTACCAATTGCCACGCTTCGCAATAATGTCACTTCCAAAGGCGGTACTACAGCAGCAGCAATCGATATTTTTGAAGAACACAAAGTCAAAGAGCTTATCTCTCAAGCAGAATTAGCTTGCTATAATCGTGCTCTTGAATTAGGAGACATTCTTGACCAATAAACCTTATGTAATCTTGTTACTACTTGCCAAAGACCGTGCATATTTAGAGCTGCAATTAATCAATGACTAGAAAGTTTTTAAATATTTCTTTAAATTTGTATAAAAACTCTCATGTTCGCCCAAAGCCATTAAATATAGTAGATTAATATTTTCAGTATACTCATAGGCTAAAAGATAAAGATGCGATTGGAACTTAAATTTATGCACTCTAATTCCAGCTAGATCGCCTAATTTTAATTCTCCAATTTCTGGATTTGTTATGAGTAGTTCAATGTTTTCATTTACCAAAGCTAATTGATTCTTATGCAATTTTTTATACACTTGCTTGAATAAATTTGACTGTTTAACATTCATTATCAACAGCTATTCTGTTCTAAATTCAAATGGTTCTGCCACATCCTTTAGGCTTTTTGCCACCAAAATATCGCGAATAAAATTAATGGGTAATTCAGGATTTTCAAGCGACAACTTACCCAATAGCGCCCAATAACTAATTTGAGATGATATCGTTCTATGCTCTGCAACAGCATATCTTTTTGCTGTATCATAAAACAACTCGTCAATTTTGACTGAATGAAAACTCATAGCTTTTTCCTATAAATTATATCTTATCTACACCGATTAATATCATAATGGCATAATTATATCATATTACCATTTTAAGCACTTTTACTTTTCGGTAACTTCTAATTTAGTATGTAAAACCAATTATTTTCCAGATTATTATATAATTCAATTTACCAAACTTATTTCTCAATCCGGATTTGCCTGTTATAATCATGCCATTAAAATAGGAAATAATTATAAATGAATCTTGGCGCTGATACCACCTCAATCTCAGATCATGCAGGCAAAACCATTCCCGTTGATCTGCATTGCCACTCGACTAACTCTGACGGGGCGTTTAAAGTTAAAGAACTTTTAGATATGGCACTAAAAAATGGTGGTAAATATCTAGCCCTAACCGATCATGATACCGTTGCAGGAATAGCTGAAGCCAGAATTTATGCAAAAGAAATCGGCCTTAGTTTTATTCCGGGCGTAGAAATATCTGTAACTTGGAACCATAGCTTAGTCCATATCATCGGTCTAAATATTAATGATAAAGATCAAGCTTTAGTAAATAACTTACAGCACTTGCAAAATGGTCGTATTACGCGCGGGCAAAAAATAGCCGAAAAATTAGCCAAACTAGGTATTCCTGATGCTCTTAATGGCGCAATGAAGTATTGTAGTGATCCGAAAGCACTCAGCCGTACGCATTTCTTGCGTTTTTTAACCGAGAATGGTTACGCTAAAGCAAATCGAGCTTTTGATAAATACCTAGCCCCAGGAAAACCGGCATACGTTGCCCATGAATGGGCAAGCCTAGAAAATGCTGTGAACTGGATCACTGCAAGTGGCGGTATCGCGGTAATCGCCCACCCCTGTCGCTACAAATTTACGCGAACAAAATTACTAAAATTAATTAATGATTTTAAAAGTTATGGTGGGGTTGGGATTGAGGTGGTGAGCTCCTCACACTCACTAGATGATGCCTTACATATCGCACAGATCGCCAAAGAATGTGATCTCGTTGCAAGTATCGGAAGTGACTTTCATAATATTACCAATAATTTTGCTCGAGCTAATGTAGGGGTTAATTACCCATTACCACCAAACTGTACACCAATTTACTCTAAACTTGGTATCAATATCTAATTTATAAAGGGAACCCGTAATGTCAAATACCCCATACCATTTATCACACACCTTAAAACTTCGCCATATTATCATGATTGCCATTGGCAGTGCCATTGGTACTGGCTTATTTTTTGGTGCCGGAAAATCAATCAAGTTAGCTGGTCCATCCATACTTTTAGCCTACTTAATTGGTGGCATCATTATGTATATTGTAATTCGTGCTTTAGGTGAGATGACCGTTCATGAGCCAAATGTTGGGTCATTTAGCTATTATGCATATAAATACGTTGGTAACTATTTAGGTTTTATCTCTGGGTGGAATTATTGGTTTAATTATATAATTGTCTGCATGTTAGAGTTGACAGCGACCACAATGTTTTTAGATTATTGGTTACATATTCCACATTGGATTACATCTTTAATCGCATTAGTAATATTTGCCATAATTAATCTCTCAAGCGTGAAGTTATTTGGTGAATTTGAATTTTGGTTCGCCGGGATTAAGGTTTTTGTTATTATTGCTTTAATTATTTTAGGTGTATATTTAATCGCAAATCCACATCAAACTCATTCTAGCGTAAATAACTTATGGCAAAATAATGGATTCTTTGCCAATGGCATCAAGGGCTTCTTATTATCTTTTGTCGTTGTGGTGTTCTCATTTGGCGGCACGGAGCTTGTGTGTATAACTGCTGGTGAAGCAGAAAACCCCAAAAAAAATATTCCGATTGCCATAAATGGCATTATTCTTCGGATTTTATTATTTTATATTTTAACTCTGGCTATCATAATGTGTTTGTATCCGTGGAATCAAATTAATTCTAATTTAAGCCCTTTTGTTGATGTCTTTGCCAAAATCGGCATTCCCCGCGCCGCAAATGTAATGAATATTGTTGCCATAACAGCAGCTCTTTCTTCACTCAATAGTGGAATTTATGGTACTGCCCGCATGCTGTATAATCTGAGCAAACAAGGCAATGCGCCCAAAGTATTTGCTAATTTAAGTAAAAAAGGTAGCCCAAAAACTGCAATACAGTTTTCAATATTATGCATCTTCATTACAGTTATCTTAAATTATTTATACCCAGAAGAAGTGTTTATGGTTTTATTATCAGTTGCAACCGCTGCTGCTGTTATAAATTGGTTAATCATCTTACTAACACAAATCAAATTTAGAAGAGTAATAGCTTTAAGTAAAATCACTTACCGCATACCCTTCTACCCGTTATCATCTATTCTGGCTATCATTTTCTTCATATTAGTTATCGTAGTTATGACGCAGATGGATAGCATGCGTATGGCAATTTATATTTTACCATTGTGGTTATTAATTTTATCTTTAGGCTATATTCTACGTAAAAAAACTAATGGTTCATGAATCCTTTATGTAAAAATACGTTCAACCTGTACATAATGCGATACTGTATCAACTACAATGAAGAAGTTCATTTTAAAACTATCAAAAGAGAGAATAAATATGCGTAACAATTTGAAACTGCAAAATCGTCACTTACAAATGATTGCTCTAGGTGGCGCCATTGGTACCGGATTATTTTTTAGTACAGCCAAATCGATTCATTTAACCGGCCCATCTCTTGTTTTATCTTATTTATTGGGTGGACTAGTTCTCTACATTATAATGCGCGCTGTTGGTGAAATGACGGTTGATTATCCATGTTCTGGGGCCTTTAGCGAATACGCTAATCGTTATATCGGACCGTATGCCGGGTTTATTTCCGGATGGAGTGCATGGTTTGAATACACAGTTGTGTGTATGGTAGAAGTAACTGCATCAACTTTTTTTATCGATTATCTGCTACCAGGTATTCCACATTGGGCACTTTGTTTAAGTATTTTGCTATTTTTTACCGCAATAAATCTTTCTTCAGTTCGGGCCTTTGGTGAATTTGAATTTTGGTTTGCCGGGATAAAAATAAGCGCAATTATTGCCATGATTTTTTTTACTATCTATTTAGTTGTATTCAAACACAAGCTCAACCCACAGTTTCATGAATATGCAACACCTTCTATATTTTTTGCTGGAGGAATTAAAGGCTTTGCTACATCCCTCGCCATTGTCGTATTTTCCTTTGGTGGGAGTGAGTTTGTCTCTATTGCTGCAGGAGAAACTGAAAATCCCGATAAAAATGTGCCGAAAGCTGTAAATGGCGTAATCTTTCGCATAATTTTATTCTATGTTTTAACTATTTTAGCTATTATGTTTTTATATCCGTATCAGGAGCTATCCACCAAGATCAGCCCATTTGTTGATGTATTTAGAAGCGTTGGCTTTAAACGTGCTGCAACCATTATGGATATAATTGCTATAACTGCGGCTTTATCTTCTTTTAATAGTTGTATCTATAGCTCTTCGCGCATTTTATATAATTTATCGATCCATGGCTATGCGCCCAAAATATTATCGAATACTCCAAATGGTGAAGTTCCTAAAAAAGCCACTTTATTTGTTGCTGGCATAATCTCAATTGGTGTCTTGGTTAATTATATTTTTCCGAATAGTGCAATTTTATATCTCTTATATGTAACAACTGCAGCTATTTTAATTGTGTGGTTTATGATCTTACTTACCCAATTATTTTTTCGCAAAAAAAAGCCTAATGTAAAATATAGATTACCCTATTCACCATATACTAATATTTTTGCTATGCTAGCCTTGATTTTAGTGGCTTTTATCATGGCAAATATGGATGATATGATGCGAAAAAGTGTGTACGTAATTCCAATTTGGATCTTGGGTTTGTCCATGATTTATTTTTTTACCAGAAAAAAATTACAAATTACTTCACATAATAAATAAGATGAGCCTATGAATACTGATAACTCCAATCTAATAATCCATGATGTTATCAAGCAAATTGATACTAATACCCAGTTATCTGGGGCTAAAAGCATCAGAGCAACTAACGATATTGATGCCATTAAAACTTGGCTCACTGAATTTATTGCAAGCCCAAATACCTTTACTTCCTACCGCCAAGTCTCTGAACGCTTTATCCTCTGGCTTATGAAAAATCAGTTAATGCTGGCAACTGTGGCACGTGAAGATATTCAAGAGTACCAAGATTTTTTATTTAACCCAACGCCATATGAATTCTGGTGTGGTGCTGCAGTTGCTCGGAGCAATCCCAAATGGAAACCATTTGTAAAAGGTCTTGCGAATTCCAGCATAAAGCTTAATTTGCAAATATTGACCACAATGTATGAATATCTGGTTCAAAGCGGCTATCTCTCGACCAATCCATTTCGCTTAATCAAAAGAAAATCAGCACGTTTAGTCACACAAAATAAAGGCATTGAAAGATATTTAAGTCATACTGAGTGGGATTATATTCAAGAATATATCTCAAAGATGCCGCAAAAAACTTTTGAAGATAAGCGAAAATATCACCGGACTAAATGGATCTTTAATTTATTATATTTATCCGGGTGTAGACGCAGTGAAATTATCAATGCCAAAATGAGTGATTTTATCCATAAGCATGGACAATGGTGGCTAAAAGTAATCGGCAAAGGGAATAAATATGGTGAAATTCCGGTAACTAATACCTTACTTATATCATTAATCGAATATCGTAAAAGTCTTGATTTACTTGATTACCCAGACGCTTCTGAAAATAATATAGCCTTAGTAAATAATATTCAATTAAAAAATGGAGCTGTCACTGGAATAACTGATTCGATGCTTTATAAAATTATTAAAGACACTTGTAAAAGTATCGCGCAAGATGTCCAAATTAAAGACCCCAATGCTGCTTTTACTATAAACAAAGCCTCAACCCACTGGCTGCGGCATACTTCAGCCACGCATCAAGTAGATGCAGGGATTGATATTCGTATTGTCAAAGAAAACTTGCGTCATAGCATGCTTGAAACTACGATGAAATATCAGCATACCGAATCAGATAAAAGGCATCAGGAAACTATCGACAAATTTGGAAAATAAGTGAGATATTTTCATGTTATAATAATGCCTCTTAAATATTATGTCATCCCACTAATGTAATTTCCTAGCAGAGCGGAAATCTATTTTTATAGAAAAATAAATTCAGTATTTAAACCGCAACACTCCAATTATATAAGTTTTTAAGGAAGTTTTTTAAATGTCAGTAGAAGTAGTACAAGATTTAGAAAGAAAAGTAACATTTATCATTAAAAAAGATGCCGTTCAAGCATCAGTAAAAGCTGAGTTAGCTAAATATGCTACTAAAGCTAAAGTTCAAGGTTTTAGGCCAGGCAAAGTGCCGATGAATGTCCTTGAAAAAATGTATGGTGGCAATGCTTACGAAGATTCTCTTAATTCACACATTCAAAAGAAGTTTTCAGAAGTTGTGCTTGAAAACAAGATTGCACTAGCTAGCCACCCTAAGTTTGATTTATCTAGCAGTGAAGGTGAGGAGTTTATTTTTACTGCCTTATTCGAAGTTTTACCTGAAGTTAAGCTTTGCGATTTAGCGACTCTTACAATTGACAAACCTAAATGTGAGTTAACTCCTGATAATGTAGAAAAAACGCTTAATGTTTTACAGAAACAAAAAGCAACTTATGTTGATTCGGATCAAGTGACCAAAGACAATGATAAAGTAAAAATTGATTTTGTCGGTACTATTGATGGCCAAGAATTTGATGGCGGTTCAGCTACTGATTATGAGTTTATCTTAGGGCAAAAAACAATGTTGCCTGAATTTGAAGCCGGTGTACTTGGGCTAAAAATAAATGAAGCTAAAGATGTTAATGTAAAATTCCCTGAAAATTATCATGCTGAAGAATTTAGAAATAAAGATGCTATATTTAAAATCACATTAAAATCAGTCCAAAATGAGATCCTCCCTGAATTAACTGAAGAATTTATTAAAGGTCTTGGTGTTGCTGACGGACAAGAATCTACGCTTCGGAGTGAAATAAATACTAACCTCACGCGTGAAATTAATCGCCGCCTACAAGTAAAATTACGCTCTAATATCCTAGATGCATTACTAAAAGTAAATCCACTTGATGTACCCAAAGCAACAGTACATGATGAAATTCATAATATGATGCATAATACTGAAGAGCACATGAAAAAGCAAGGTTACAAGCCAGAACAAATTAAACTAACCCATGATATGTTTAGTCATGATGCTAAACGTTTAGTTACCTTACGTTTTTTAATTCAAGCATTAATTAAAGAAAATAATATAACGGTTAGTGATGATGATGTAAAAGCTATGGTTAGTGATTTGGCCGCTAGTTATGAAGACAAAGACGAATACATCAAATGGTATTATAGTGATAAATCAAGAGTTGAAAATGCTAAAGGCATCGCTATGGAAAATAAAGTAACAAAATTTATCGCTGATCATGCAAAAGTTCAAGAAGTAGATGTTGCTTATGAAGCATTGATGCAAGAACAGATCTAACTTCAATATAACCTTCGCATTATTGGTTAAATTGGATTTATCTAATAATTAAAAAAGCACGTGAGTTAAACTCTCACATGCTTTTTTGTAGCTTACATCCATTAGTGCATTCTAACAGAAATACTCTAATTTAGCTTTAATCTCTTCAATAATTGCGGGGTTTTCTAAAGTCGATAAATCTCCTGTTATTTCTTCTTTATGCACAAGGTTTCGTAGCAGGCGACGCATAATTTTTCCGGACCTAGTTTTAGGTAAGGCATTCACCACAAAGACATCATCCGGTTTGGCAATTGCCCCGATTTCTTTACTCACGATTGCTTGTAATTCTTTTTTCAATTCAGCATCAGTTTTTTTATTATCGCGAGTATTTTTACAGATTACAAAAGCACAAATCGATTCGCCTTTTATCGGATGGGGCCGCCCTACGACTGCAGCTTCCGCAACATCGGGATGTAGAACTAAGGCTGATTCAATCTCTTGAGTCCCTAGTCTATGCCCTGATACATTTAACACATCATCAATCCGCCCTAAAATCCAAAAATAACCGTCATTATCCCGATATGCTGAATCTCCAGCAATATAATATTTGCCATCTGCAATATCATGCGAAAAATAGCCATTCTTAAATCTTTCATCATTATGCCAGATTGTTCTTAGCAAGGATGGGAACGGTTTTTTTATAACCAAATAGCCCTTGTTATTATTTTCTAAGCTCTTGCCATTTTCATCAACTATATCCGCTATTATGCCAGGGATTGGAAAGGTGCAAGATCCGGGTTTTAGAGTTGTCACTCCTGGGATTGGAGCTAACATATGACATCCAGTCTCAGTTTGCCACCAAGTGTCAACTATCGGGCATCGCTCCCGCCCCACCATATGATAAAACCACAGCCATACTTCAGGATTAATTGGTTCACCAACTGATCCAAGGAGTCTTAGGCTCGATAAGTCAAATTGTTTCGGTACATTTTCGCCTAGTTTAATTAAGGAACGTAATGCGGTTGGTGCGGTATAAAATATAGTCGCTCGATGTTTTTCTATAATCTGCCAAAAACGTCCACTATCTGGAAAAGTTGGGATTCCTTCAAAAATAACCTGGGTGGCACCCAGAGCCAATGGACCGTAGCACACATAGCTATGCCCAGTGATCCAGCCTACATCAGCAGTGCACCAAAATATATCATTATCTTTTAAATCAAAGACCCATTCTAAAGTTAGCATAGCTCCAAGTAGATAACCACCACTTGAATGTTGCACTCCTTTCGGTTTACCAGTGCTACCTGAAGTATATAAGATAAATAGTGGATGCTCACTTGTAACCAGTACAGGCTCACATTTACTTGCTTGATTTTTAAGCAAGGCATCCCACAATATATCGCGGGTTTTATCAAAGTTATACCCTACCTTCATGCGTTCATCAACAATCACATGTTCAATCGCATTATCCTCACCTAAAATATTTAGCGCCTCGTCAACCGTAGCTTTAAGTAAAGTAACCTTACCCCCACGAATACTCGCATTTGTAGTTATCAGTATTCTTGCTCTTGCATCAAGGATTCTCTCGGCTAAAGATTTAGCCGAGAATCCGGCAAATACGACAGAATGAATCACACCAATTCGAGCACAGGCAAGCATAGCAACAATAGCTTCGATACTCTGTGGCATATAAATTACAACTCTATCGCCAACTCGTACATCTAAGCTCTTTAATCCATTAGCAAACTTACATACTTTTGCATATAATTCTTGATAGCTGATTTTAGTTACATTGCCATCATCTGCCTCAAAAATAATTGCCGTTTTATTCGCATTTTTAGCTAAATGCCGATCTAGGCAATTATAGGCTACATTTAATTCACCATCTTCAAACCATTTATAAAATGGAGGATTTGACTCATTTAGGATAAGACTAAATTCTTTTGCCCAAGATATTTTATCTTTGGCTAAATCTGCCCAGAAACCCAAATAATCATTCTCTACTTTCTCTTGCAATAGATTATATTTTTCTTGAGATAGATTGGCATTTTTAATAAATTCATTACTTGGCATAAATTTCTGTTCAAATTCGCGATTCAAATCTTTATTTTCCATATTTTCGTTTCCTGATTGACAAGTATTGGGGAATAAGTTATAATAATGCTCTTAATTCAAACACGCCTCAATAGCTCAGACGGTTAGAGCGACGGACTGTTAATCCGCAGGTCGTAGGTTCGATTCCTACTTGAGGCGCCAACTAAAAATCACCTGGCACTAAAATATAACATTGAACTTACTTAATTATGTCAGTTGCAAGACCAGTATAGGTGTGAGGTGTTAATTCCAAAAGCTTATTTTTTTCAACCTGAGGAATATTCAGGCTTTGGATAAATTGTTGGACTGATAGTCTATCAACTTTCTTCCCTCGAGTTAGCTCCTTTAATTTTTCATAGGCATTCTCTATCCCGAGTTTCCGCATTACAGTTTGAATTGGCTCAGCTAAAAGCTCCCAATTATTATCTAAATCATTACTAATCTGAGCCTCATTTATTTCTAGCTTACTTAAGCCTTTAAGTAATGATTTATATGCCAAAAGACTGTACCCTGCGACTATGCCGATATTCCGTTGTACTGTTGAATCAGTTAAATCCCGTTGAAATCTAGATACCGGTAATTTTTCGGCTAAATGTGTTGCAATACTATTGGCTAGTCCTAAATTACCTTCACTATTCTCAAAATCAATCGGGTTTACTTTATGTGGCATGGTTGAGCTACCAATCTCACCAGCTACAACCTTTTGTTTAAAATAGCCAAAGGCAATATAGCTCCATAAATCACGATTAAAGTCTAACAAAATCGTATTTATTCGCCGCAATATATCCATATATTCAGCGACATAATCATGTGGTTCAATTTGGGTAGTTACTGGATTGAAAGTCAAACCAAGCTTATCTTCAACTAAAATTCGTGCAATTTCTGGCCAATTAACATCAGGATAGGTAACCATATGAGCATTATAATTACCTACCGCGCCATTAAATTTGCCTAAGATTTCCTGATTTTTTAATTGCTCTATTTGCCGTTGCAAGCGATAGTATACATTATAAAATTCTTTACCAACAGTTGACGGTGTAGCGCTTTGACCATGCGTCCTAGACATCATAGCTACGTCTTTATATTGGACCACCAATTCATAAATCCGTGCTGTAATTATTTCTAGGTTTTTTAGCAGAATATCATTCTTTATAGCTTTTAGCATCAAGCCGTAACTTAAGTTATTAATATCTTCAGAGGTGGCCGCAAAATGGATGAATTCACGCTTATTATGTAAATTCTGATAACTGGCAATTTGTTCTTTAATGTAATACTCAACAGCTTTAACATCATGATTGGTGGTTTTTTCTATTGCTTTGATTCGATTACAGGCTTTTTCATCAAAATTACTCGCGATCTCATCTAAGATTTTAATCTCCGCCGCATTTAGTTCAGTCAACTTAAATTGCCTTGAAGTAAATAATAACTTAAACCATTCGATCTCAACCTTAACCCGGTATTTAACTAAACCATACTCAGAAGCAATTAGAGTTAATTCATTAACCTTATCCAGGTATCTTCCATCTAACGGCGAAATCGCAAAAATATTATTCACTCTATATCCTTATTCAAATTTTTGTATCATTTAGAATATCAACTAAGCCGGGTAAGGCATATTCATCTAAATGCATAAATTGCTCTTCAAATACAAAATCAGACATCCTGGAATAGAGTTGTGCCCCCTCATACTTCACATCTTCAATAAATCTAGCTATAATTGGGTTATCTATTTTTTTCTTATCAATTAAACTAATCTGCAGATTTGCTCTAATTATACTCGAATCTGGTGCAAATAGCCTAGTACCGATTGGTATCTGTCCTGCATTTTGTAAAATATCTAAAAAAAGTGGAAAACTAAGACTCGTCTTACTAATGGCAAGCATACACGGAATATTATTTAAATAAATTGCAATTATTCGCTCAAAACTGTCCCCATTTATCCCATGTTTTAATATTTCTAGACGGTATTCATGGGATAATTGACTAAAATATCCCGTGGTTGAACCAGGATCTTGTAAAAACTCTTCAATTTTATACTTATTCAACAGTAACACTTTTGGCTAAGTTCCTGGGTTTATCCACATCAGTATTTTTACAAATGGCAACATAATATGCAAGTAATTGTAATGGTACAACATATATTATGGGTAATAAATATGGTGCAACATCTTTAGTATTTAGCGTTATAACTTTTTTACACGCTTTGGTAACATCACTTTCATTATCCGTAAAGAGATAGACCAAGCCTTTTCTAGCCAAGATTTCTTGAACATTTGATTCAATCTTATCTAAAAGTAGATTCTCAGGCATTAAGACTATACACGGCATGTCATCGTCAATTAAAGCTAAAGGCCCATGCTTTAGTTCTCCGGTGGCATAGCTCTCAGCATGAATATATGATATTTCTTTTAATTTTAAGGCACCTTCTGTAGCAATTGGATATAAAACATTTCGCCCTAAAAATAAGGCATTTTTATAGCCTGCGATCTCAGTTGCCATTGCTTTTATTTCTTCGTCCAAACCAAGTACCGCGGTAATTAAATGTGGAAGTTTTCTTAAATTTTGCATTGCCTCGAGCTCTTCTTTTTCGTCTAAAAATCCCCGGACTTTAGCCAAAGTAAAGCTTAAGTATAAAAGCACCACCAACTGTGTTGTAAACGCTTTGGTTGAAGCAACCCCAATCTCAGGTCCCGCTTCGGTTAAAATATGCAACTTGGATAATCTAACTAAGCTACTTTCAGGCACATTACAAATACTTAAAGTATTTGTCATTCCTAATTCATGCGCATATTTGATTGCAGCAATAGTATCTGCCGTTTCACCCGATTGTGAAATATTTACAATAAGCGAGTTTTTATTCACTGCGACTTTACGATAACGATACTCACTAGCTATCTCGACACTACACTCTAAACCAGTTAATTCTTCAATCCAATATTTTGCAATGTAGCCTGCATTAAAACTAGTACCACAAGCGATAATTTGTACTTTATCGATATTTTTAAATATCTTTTCAGCATCAAGACCAAATTTCTCCGGATAGAATTTATCACTCAAGCTTTGTAATGTCTCTAAAATCGCATACGGCTGCTCAAAAATTTCCTTTTGCATATAATGTGAATAATTACCTAGTTCGGTACTATCTTTAGATAAGCGACTCACATTGATCTTACGATTGACTAATCTATTATTTTTATCATAAACCGTATACGTATTTAATTCTAATTTAGCTACATCGCCATCTTCTAAATACACCACTTTATCTGTAACAGGCAAGAGTGCTGAAATATCAGACGCAAAAAATGTTTCATTATTCCCAATTCCCAAGACTAATGGTGAACCGAGCCTAGCACAAATCATCACATTCGGATTATCAATACCCATAACACCTATCGCATAGGCACCTTTTAGCATAGAAACTACAATTTTGACAGCCTCAAATAAATCGTGGTTTTCTTTAAAAATAGAATGGATTAGATGAGCAATTACTTCGGTATCGGTGTCTGAATCAAACTTATAACCTTGCCTGATTAATTCAAGCTTTAATCCTGCATAATTTTCAATAATGCCATTATGAACAACAGCAATACTGTCATTGGAAAAATGTGGATGAGCATTAGGTATATTAACACCACCATGTGTGGCCCATCTAGTGTGCCCAATCCCACATATACCCATAAAGTCCTTATTCGTGACACAAAGATCACTTAATTCTTTTACCCGCCCCGTGGCCCTTTCCCGAACTAAGCGATTTTTACTATCAATAACCGCAACCCCAACTGAATCATAGCCACGGTATTCGAGACGAGCTAATCCCTCCAAGATGACTGGTACTACATTTTTTGTACTCACCCCACCAACAACACCGCACATATAAAAAACCTTTTAAAAATAAATAATCAATTACAAGGGTTTTACTCCCACTAGTTGTATCCTTCTTTGATCTTACTCGGGGAAAAATTTAGCATCTAAAATTTGTTTGGAACTCCACTCACAACTACCTGGAAACATATCTTCATCTAGGCCATTTTCATTAGCTGCCATCAACACCGCATTTTCATACACATCATCCACTAATTTACCTATTTTAGGTTTTAAACTTGGACTATGTTTTAGTATTCTAGCAATATCATTTCTTTGAAATTTTATTGATCTAATCCAACTCTTGGTATTTATATAATCTGGTTGATTTTTTAACTTGAGCATGTGCATTATTAACTGCGTTAATTTACTTTCCAAACTACGTTGCTCACTTGCCCCCATACTTTCTAGCTCCTCTTCCAAATGCACAACATCAATCATTTCAAATGATTTTTGTTTAATCAATCTGGCTTGCTTTTGTGTCCAAGCATAAAAGTCTTGTTCATATGAATTTACAACTTCTCTCATTTATTACCTCAATCAAATACCACTATACTTTGCATTATTCTACCATAAGTTAACCTCCACCTCGCTCTAAAGTGCGGAGGATTATTTTTTTTAACAGACCAAACTAACATCCATATCAAACGTTAAAAATCAATGTTCACTCGTAAAAGTTTTCATTATCGACGCCAAAACAGTTATGAGTTCATCATCAGCGTTTAGACAATCAATATAATTATACTCGCTACCACCGTTGTCTATATACAGTTTACGGTTAGTAACATTGATTTCTTCTAATGTTTCTAGGCAATCACTAACAAATCCAGGGCATATTATATCAACTGAAGTACCAGCTTTAGCTAAATTAATAAGTTCCAAATTAGTTGCTGGAGTTAGCCATTTTTGCCGTCCAAATTTAGATTGAAATGTCACAAGGTAGTCGCCTTCCGCTAAGTTTAATTTTTTCGCAATTAATTTACTGGTATTTAGGCATTCATCATAATACAAATCACCTTTAGTAATAATATTTACTGGTAATGAATGAAAACTCAAAACTAATTTATCAGATCGGCCATTTTTCGCCCAACTAGCTTGAATTTTTTCTACTATGAGATTTATGTATCCCTCATGATCATGAAAGCCACGAATAAACTGGATATTGGGTAAGTAATATTTATCTCTATAAAAACTTGCCACCTGATCAAACACTGCTGACGTAGTAGTTGAAGAAAACTGTGGATATAATGGAATAATTTGCAAATCACTAATCGCATATTTAGTATGCAGATCCAACAATACATCTTTTATCTCCGGGTTTGAATAACAAAATGCATATGAAACAATAATCGCCCATTTGTTATTCCTGACTTGGCTGGAATCCATATCGTGGATTTCTGTACGCTGTATTCTTTCTGAAAGTTTATCTGACTGAATTTTGGTAGAATAAATCAGCGGCGAAATTCCACTTTTATGCCAAATTTTACTATATGATTTTAAAAGTTTTGGCGCACGAAACCGCAGAATAATTCCATATAAAATTGGATACCACAGAATTTTGGGTAAATTAACTACACGTCTATCAGATAGAAATTTAGCTAAAAATAAGCGAATTGCAGGTACACTTAGTTCATTTGGTGAACCTAAGTTAACTAATAATATGACTTTTTTATGCTCTTTCATTCAGGATCTGTTCTATCCATAAAATACAAACCCAAATGAGGATTCAGTATATTGATATATAAGAGATTTTACCTATTTTGACAAATTTTCAACAACATTAAATAAGCTAAAACAACTAAAACTTAAAAGTTTGTCTGCGGTTTTATATTAGTTTTTAAAAGAATCCTCTTTACCACTAATTAATCTAATAATATTACTTTTATGTTTATATAACACAAAAAATGCAATCAGTAAAACTGCACCGAAGTAGGCACTATTTCCCATTAAGTAATACGCATAAATTGGGGAGAGCAATGTTGCTATAAGTGCTGATAACGAAGAAACCTTAGCTATTTTAAAGACCACTAACCAAGTGAATAAAAGTAAAATTGCTAAAAAAATATTAAACCCAAGCATGACACCAAGCGTTGTTGCCACCCCCTTACCACCTTTAAATTTAAAGAAGATTGGGTAGGCATGCCCAATAATCACCAATACTCCACATATCGCAATGATACCTTGCACTTTTATATCATTGCCTAATAAATATTTGGCAAGTTCAACCACTAAAACACCTTTTAAGCAATCGCCAATTAAAGTAAAAACTGCAGCTTTTTTATTCCCGCTGCGCATCACATTCGTTGCTCCCGCATTTTGTGAGCCATAAGTTCTCGGATCTTCAATTCGCATTAGCTTACTAATAACAATAGCAAAAGAAATTGATCCAATTAGGTAAGCACCGAGAAATAATAAATAATTCATAAAACCTCAATATTTAATGTTAAATTGTATTTGTTGCGCATTTACATTCATTTTTACATTTTCACTCGGCTGCAATGGAATTAATGCACTATTTTGAATTTGATCCTGATCTTTTAATAACATATTGGTAACTTTCGGATCCTGAAAAGTCGCAGTTCTTTCATTCATATTTTGGGTAATGGCACTATTACTCGTGTTGGAGCTATCAACGACTACGGTATTATCATTATTATGGTTACCGTACACAATCTTCTTAGCCACATTTGCACTTTCATGTTCGCAAAAAACATTACTTACACTATTTTGCATCCGCGTGCAATACCATGAACTACCACTACTCGTATTTCTTTTAACGCTAACAAACGGTTTTACCGCTGCGTCGCGAGCATCATATTCTTTACTTTCTGATCTTTGCAGAAAAGAGGGGACAAATTCAGATAGGCTTAAGGCAACAACACTTTGGCTATATAGTAAAATTGAAATTAAAATAAATATAATTTTCATAAGCAAACAAATAATAATTTTTCACTATACCGAAAAAGATGAACCACAGCCACAGGTTGTTTTTGCATTAGGGTTTTTTATGGTAAATTGAGCACCTTCTAATGAATCAATATAATCAATTTCGGCACCAACTAAATACTGAAAAGACATACTATCAATTAAAAATTTAACCCCATCTTTTTCAATAACAAAATCATCTTCATTGGTAATTTCATCAAAAGTAAAACCATACTGAAACCCAGAACAGCCACCACCGTTTACAAAAGTACGTAACTTTAAGTCAGGATTACCTTCTTCTTCAATTAACTCTTTTACCTTATTTATCGCGTTATCAGTGAATAGAATTTGGCTACTAATCGAACACTCACCATCAGTATTTTGCTGTAACATACTCTGATCGTGCATAGAATTGTTATCTAGCATATCATTTGTCTGTAAAACTTGATTTTCCATTATTATATAACTCCCAATAAGTGTTCTTATAGACACATTATAGCAGAAATCCTCCACTTTCGTGAAGGATTTCATTACTCCTCACCCTATACAACGCTAACATCGTCACATATCACAAAAAACTCCTCATATAGTTGTATCTATACTTCATCGTTTTTTGTTTCAATGTTCCTTGTTATCATCTGTATATGCTGGTAGTAATATCAACTGATACTACGCTACTATTTCATTTAGCTCTTCAAGAGCTCATGCATTAGAATTACTCATCAGGCTAATTTCCAACATTAGCTGCTGCT
>Ga0207088_1089_pt1 | contig 18346 bp, 14 predicted proteins | sample Alteio_BWMinHeat_52_FD_153564 | JGI IMG/M metagenome (GOLD analysis project Ga0207088, IMG submission 153564) | Enriched cells from forest soil in Barre Woods Harvard Forest LTER site, Petersham, Massachusetts, United States -... | ecosystem: Environmental > Terrestrial > Soil > Temperate forest >... | reverse complement strand
GGAACCCGGTCAACGGGTAACCGATTGAAATGCTCGATGCGGGTGACTCGCGAAAGCGTATTCAGTAGCGGTTGGCACGGGTTCGTGGACCATGATTCTCGATCGCATTACTGATGTCTCGGATGGTCGGATGCGGACGACCGAAATGGCTTGGCTATTCGACGCCGTTACCCGCAATGCGCAGAAGACATTGCTGTCTGCAGGAAACTAACGAACCGAAACGATGCAGCGAAAGACGCTCCTCGGTCTAGATCAAGCGACGACCGTCGTAGTGACCAACTGGAGGTCAATACCGGAGTATCAGAGCTCAGAGTGACTCAACCTGCCGAAATGGAGGATAATTCGTAACCATTGGACGGTTCTCCGGGCCAGTGGAGGCCCAATTTGCTAGGGAATTGCTCGTCGAAGACTAGCCTCTGGGGAAAGAGTGCAGACAACGCCAAGAGAACAGATCTCCCCCTCGTACGGTTGGGCGACGAAATTCTTGAACACGCGTGGAACGGATTGGTATGCACGGTCGTCGTTCCCAGAAGCCAAAACGGAAAGCCCGTCAAAGCTCGAGAAGGTTGGTGAATTCGTGGAGGCGCCGCAGGGTTCGAACACTTGCGGGAAGTTATTGTGAAGAGCGGTGCATAGGTGAGAGATGAGCGGTGTGCGAGTACTAGTGGGGGACGCGCAAAGGTGCATTCGTTCTGACTTCGGACGGAATGCGCAAGCAGTGGGAGATTACTGGCCCCCACTTTCCCGGCTGGGAGATATTCCATCTGAAGGGATCTCCGGCTGACGCAGAGCGACTTTATGCCTCGCAGTACAGCGCTTGGTTTGGGCAACTGATACAGCGTTCTAATGACGGCGGGAAAACATGGGAGCCAGTCGGTAACAAATTCTTGTACGACGGCGTTCCAGGCACGCATGAGGGGTACGACGGCACGCCGCATCCCTGGGAATTCAAGCGAGTCTGGCATCTTGAACCATCACTGAGCGATCCAGACACAGTCTACGCTGGCGTTGAAGACGCCGCTTTATTCCGCTCGAGTGATGGTGGACTGACGTGGCAGGAAATCTCTGGATTGCGCGGTCAAGGCTCAGGGCCTCGCTGGACGCCTGGTGCCGGCGGACTGTGCCTGCACACTATTCTTCTGGGTCCGAGCGAGCCTAACCGGATATTCGTCGCCATCTCCTCCGCCGGTGTCTTCCGTACGGATGATGCGGGCCAGACGTGGCGACCAATCAACCGTGGGCTGAAGTCGCAATACATCCCCGACCCGACTGCCGAGGTCGGCCACTGCGTTCATCGGATTGCGATGCACCGCTCGGGTCAGGGTGCGCTGTTCATGCAGAAGCACTGGGACGTCATGCGCAGCGACAACGCCCGCGAATCGTGGCACGAGATCAGCGGGAATCTGCCGACCGACTTCGGATTCACCATCGACGTTCACGCACACGAGCCGAACACCGTCTACGTCGTCCCGATCACGAGTGACTCCGAGCACTTTCCGCCGGACGGTAAACTCCGCGTATACCGCACCCGGACAGGTGGATACGAGTGGGAAGCGCTCGGCAAAGGCCTACCGCAAAACAACTGCTATGTGAACGTTTTGCGGGACGCAATGGCCGTCGACTCGCTCGATAAATGCGGAATTTATTTCGGTACTACCGGCGGTGAAGTATACGGCTCGTCTGACTCCGGAGACACTTGGAACCCAATCGCACAACACCTTCCGAGCGTACTGTCTGTGGAGGTGCAAACCCTGCCATGATTCGAGTCGAGCTTCCAGCCCATCTGCGAACGTTGGCGCAAGTCGACGGTGAAGTGAAGATCGACGTCGAGGGTGAGGTCACTCAGCGTTCGGTGCTCGACGCGGTCGAGGCTTGCTATCCAATGCTGCGCGGCGCGATCCGCGATCGCATCTCTCAGGAGCGCCGTCCGTTCCTGCGTTTCTTCGCTTGTGAGACGGACCTGTCCCATGAGCCGCCAGATGCCCCTGTCCCCGTTGGGGTTGCGTCGGGGGCAGAGCCCCTCCTCATCATTGGAGCGCTTGCCGGCGGTCAGGAGGCGAGGTTGCCTCTTCATGCATCATCGGAGAGCGATCTCACGCACTCGTTGATCTCGGACGTCCGCATGACTCCCTCCCAAGAGCGTAAACACAAGGGCAGCATTCTCGTCATACACGACGGGCCCGCAGGTCTCGAGCTGCTCTTTACTATCCTGACGGAACACGGTTACGCCGTGCGCGAACGGCAACTGGATTTGGAGCCGCACTCGCGGTTCGTCAAAGACACGCTGCCTGACCTGGTGTTGGTGGACGTGAGGAAGCCGGACACGGACGGCTACCAAGTATGCGCGAGCTTGACGAACGACCCAACCACGCGAGCGATTCCGGTGATCTTCATCAGTTCGATAGACCGTTCGGTAAATCAGGCAAAAGCATTGCTCAGCGGTGCAGTTGATTATGTCACCAACCCCTTCGATGCTGAAGAGGTATTGTGGCGAATCGAGACCCATATCTCGTTGCGCCGCTTGCGGGAGAATCTGAAATCCGCGGCTTGCAACCACGGCGCGCAGTCGGTTGCGCCCAATGGGGACCTGGATAGGGCGTTTCAGGAGATACACGTCCTGACCCAGGTAACTGGCCGCAAACATGCGGAAGAGAAAGTACGTCAATCCTCAAGGGAGCTGAAAAAGGCTGAAGAGGCTCTGCAGTCGAGCGAGCGCAGTCTTGCCGCCATCATCAATACGATCCCTACGACAGCATGGACCACTCGTCCAGATGGTTATTGCGACTTCCTCAATCAGGTGTGGCTCGACTACGTGGGCATGACTGCGGAACAGGCGCAGGGCTGGGGGTGGGCGGAAGCAATTCATCCGGACGATCGTAAGAGTCTTGTCGAGGAGTGGCAATCGTGTCTGGCTTCGGGCACCCCGGTCGACACGGAAGCTCGGATTCGCCGATACGACGCATCGTATCGAGCGTTCCTGATTCGTGCCAACCCATTGAGGGATGAATCAGGCAACATCCTCAAATGGTACGGAACCTGTACAGACATCGAGGATCGCAAGAAGGCTGAAGAGGCTCTGCGGTTGAGCGAACGCAATTTGAGTTTGACAATAAATACCATTCCCACGTTTATACAAGTGTCCCGACCGGATGGGAGTGTACTGTCAGTGAATCAAACGGTGCTCGATTACCACGGTGTCACGCTACAGGATGTGCAGAAAGACGAGTTTCGCGATCAATTCTACCACCCGGACGATGTGAAAAGGATGCGCGAGGAACGTAAGGAAGCCCTCACACGCCCACTACAGTTCGAATATGAGCAGCGCGCCATGGGTAGGGACGGCAAATATCGCTGGTTTTTGGTTCGCTACAACCCTCTACTCGATGAGCAGGGAAGGATCGAGAGATGGTATGCGACTGCGTTCGATATCGAGGACCGGAAACGGGCGGAGGCGCAGGTCGAGCAAGCCTACCTTCGTCTCGCCGAAGCCCAGCGACTGAGTAAAACGGGCAGCTTCATCACGGATTTGCTGGCGGACGACCACAACTGGTCCGAAGAAACCTTCCGTATCTTCGAGTTCGATCCCGCGACCAAGGTCACGGTGCAGATGATACGGGATATGGTCCACCCGGAGGACCTGCCGACGTTCGACGCCGTGATCGCGCGCGGAATGACGGGTACGGATGTCGACTTTCTATTCCGGCTTGTGACCTCTCGAGGTGCCGTGAAACACATACGGGGCATGGCCCGTGTCATGGTGCAAAATGCAGATCGGCCTCTGTTCATCGGTGCTCTGCAGGACATAACGGAAAGCAAGGTTGCCGAGGAGGCCTTGGACAGGGCCCGCTCTGAACTTGCGCACGTGGCGCGTATCACAACCCTGAACGCGTTGACCGCCTCCATTGCGCACGAGATCAACCAGCCGCTCGCGAGCCTCATCACCAACGCGAGTATTTGTCTTCGGAGGTTGAATGCTGATCCTCCAAATATTGATGGTGCACGCGAAACAGTGATGCGGACCATTCGCGATGGCAACCGCGCCTCAGACGTGATCACGCGATTGCGTGCTCTGTTTAGCAAGAAGGAATTCACACTGGAGACGCTCGATCTGAACGAGGTCACGCGCGAGGTGATTGCATTGTCGTTGGGCGATCTTCAGAGAAATCAGGTGATTCTGCGGTCGGAGCTCGCCGACGACCTCCCCCGCGTTACGGGGGATCGCGTCCAGCTGCAGCAGGTCATCCTGAACCTGCTTCGCAATGCTTCCGACGCAATGGGCAGCATTGAAGACCGGACGCGGCAACTGCTAATCGGAACCCACCGAGACGGAGCCGATCGTGTGCGTCTGAGCGTGCAAGACGCCGGGTGCGGTGTCACTCCTCAAGATTTTGAGAAGCTATTCGAAGCCTTCTACACGACGAAGGGCGGCGGTATGGGTATCGGGTTGTTTGTCAGCCGCTCGATCATCGAGAGACATCAAGGCCGCCTCTGGGCCGAGCCGAATGACGGGCCAGGTACCACCTTCTCCTTCTCCATTCCGTGTGGTCCAGCGGGCGCCAAGGACGCGGCTGCGTAGTAAGGAACTCGTGGACGGGAAGGCGACATGGTGCGAATCACTAGCGAACTGAGCTAAGATGTCTGGCGAAGGGGGAGATATGGCTGTTTCTACCGCAATCGCTTGCGACAGTGACGTCCGGGCTTTCATCGACGAGTATTTTGAAGCATGGTCAGGAACCGATGAGGACCGAATTCTATCCTTCTATTCCGAAACCGTGACGCTGGAGATTCCGGGCACGATCATAAATGGAAAGGCGGCCCTCCGTGACCAGTTTGTTCGCCCCTTTGTCACCGGCTTTCCTGGAAACCGTCACGTCGTGAAGAACATGATCTTCGGGAAAGACGTCGTCGGCGTGGAATGGACCTTCGGAGCCACTCACAAAGGGCCTTTCGCTGGCGCCGCCGCAACCGGCACTGCCGTGAACCTGCCCGGCTGCGGGGTGTATCAATTCGACCCAGTGAAGCGACAGGTCACCGCAGCCCGTATCTATTTCGACGTCACGACATTACTCAAACAAATTTCATCGCACCAGCCTCAAGTACTCCAGAATCTTCTAATATCGTGGTTCGCTTCACGAGCCTATCCACAACCCGGGAGCGTGTCTGGATATGCCCGTTCACATTGATGCACTACTGGCAGGGAATCGCCGCATGTATCAGCTGTTCGATTTCATCATGGACGACTGTGGACGACAGCCAATGATGGACCCGTAGGTACATTTCCGCATCTTCCTTCCAGGCTTCACGGACATCGAAAGCTATACCAGAGTCGAATTGACTCGGCTGGTTCAGAATGTCGCATTGTCTTGTCGCGGCGTGATATGACTTCGTCGTTCCTGATCTTGGCAAAAGCAGTACTAAAGTCGAATAGACGCCGCTTACAGAGGGGTGCATTGTCTTGTTATGGTCTCGCACCAGGGAAACGTCGTCACCGACCGTCCACTTCTGTCCGTAGTAGACGATGATGAGATGCTACGCGAGTCGCTACCCGACTTGCTAAGGGAGTTTGGCTTTGCGGCTCGAGCTTTCTCGTCTGGGCAAGAGTTTCTCTCGTCTGATTATGTGGATGAGACCAGATGTCTGATCCTCGATGTTGCGATGCCGGGAATGTCCGGACTTGATCTCCAAGAGGAATTGAAACGTCGTGGGCAAGTGATTCCCATCATCTTCATCACCGGTCAGAAGGACGAAGAGATCCGGAAGCAAGCGTTTAGCCAAGGAGCCGTGAAATTCCTGTACAAGCCGTTCAGCGATAGCGCATTGCTTGACGCCGTCAAAGTGGCACTTCGGGTGATATGAGGGCCGATCTGGGGGATTCTGGAGAATACGGACGAAGCGCGTACTCGCATACGACTGCAGCGCGCCTGTGGAGAACTCAGGGAGCAAACGTCTAAGTACTTCACCGTATTGACGATCCTCGGTCCGTTTTAGGTACTGTTTGGAAGTCTGGCAATGAGTCTAGCCGGCACATTTGGTCATGAAGTGGGGTCATTCCCAATGGCGACTGCCAAACCCATCGTGTTCGTTGTTGATGACGACGTATGGGTGCGCGAATCGCTGGAAAGTTTGATACATGACGAAGGTTGGCATCCGGAGACCTTTGCCTCAGCACAAGAATTCCTCGATCGTCCGCGGGCACTTATTCCGAGTTGTCTCGTGCTCGACATTTCCCTCCCAGGCCTTAATGGTCTGGAACTGCAGAAGCACGTAGCCGTCGAACGCACCGACATGCCGATCATCTTCATCACAGGACACGGCGACATACCAATGTCGGTTGGTGCAATGAAGGCGGGTGCGGTCGAGTTCCTGACCAAGCCCTTCAATGACGAAGTATTGTTGACGGCGATCCGGCAAGCTCTGGAACGAAGCCGCCTAGCTCTCGCTCAGGAGGCAGAGATGCGGGAGGTCCGAGACCGTTACGCAGCACTTACTCCTCGCGAACAGGATGTCATGGCCTTGGTCGTTTCCGGTCTCTTGAACAAACAGGTCGCTGGCGAGCTCGGCATCGCCGAGAGCACAGTGAAGGCACACCGCGGCCAGGTGATGCAGAAGATGAAGGCCAACTCGGTAGCAGATTTGGTGAAGATGACCGCAAGACTAAACCAAAGGGTGCCATAACGCGCTCGATGAGTACTGTCTAAGCGGCGGACGCCATGCCCTTCTGGTCTGGGCTCTACCGACCGGTAACCTTAAGCATCCGTAGGGAATTATGAAGATCGAAGATCATCAATCTTCACAATATCGATTCGATGTGATGCATTGATAAAAAGATGCAGACAGCTGGTTCTTAATGATTTGGTGACTCCGTAGATCGGAGAAGCTTCTTCATCTGGATGGCCAGATGCCGGGGTGAATGACGCCACCGCTCCGGCCAGCGCTCCAACCGCAACTAGCGAAAAGGTGATTCGTTTCATGGTTCCTCCGTTCAAAGCCGTTCTTGTGCTGCTCTACAGAAACAAAGGATGCACAAATTTAGTGCGCAGCGCCACTCCACCTTGGTAGCGGTTAGTTGCTTTATGATGCCTCGCAAATGAAAAACCACTACCTAAGTAGCGATCGCGACCATCGTCTAATGGCGCGATTGTCGCGCATAAGAGAACATTTACGCGTTCGGCTTCGCATCGTCACAAGCGATGCAGATGCCGAACCATTCCCGCACTGGAGGGTGAAATGTTCACTAGATCAAAGGTCGTCATGATCGCGACCGTCGTCGGCATTGCCTGCAACTTTTCCGCGCTCTCGGCCTCGGCACAGACTGCAAGAGAAGTCAAAGGGCCAACACCGCTGGTGGCAATCCAGAATGAGCCGCCTGCGAAACTGATCGTCGATCCACCAATTCCCGAACAACTGGCCTTGGGACGCGTGTTTATCCAATACAGGACCGAAAACCTGCGCATCGTTCCGGTCTTCGGCAAAGCGGCGCTGGAAGTATCGCCGCGCGTTGGACACCTGCACTATTACGTGGATGACCAAACCTGGCCCGTCGTTGATACCAGCGGAGAAACGGTGGTCCTCGTAGGATTGGCGCCCGGCCCGCACAAAGTGCGCCTTGAACTAGCGGACACAATCCACAGGCCGATCCCTGGTTGCAGCAAGGTAATGGAGTTCACTGTTCCCGCTCAGCAGCAGAAATAACTGCACGCCGGAAGGAATATGGCTTTAGCAATCCCATCGCCCTTCCCGACTCCGGGCACGGTTCCTTGTTTCAGTTTCACGAGCCTTTAGCAGGCAAGCGGCCACATTCCTAGCGTCAGAGCCAGAGTTTTCGCCCTATTGAGTTGCCAGATTGCCTAACCAGGAGACCGCGATGAAAACCCTGAAAGCAGCGGCGATCTTCGTCGCCGAATGAGGAGAAGGAGCGTTATGAACTTCAAGATCGCCGACGTTTCGGGCGTTAGGATCTTCTACCGCGAGGCTGGGGATTTGTCGAAACCGAACATCGTCCTACTGCACGGCTTCCCCTCGTCCTCGTACTCATTCCACGACCTCATTCCGCGTTTGGCGGATCGGTTTCATGTCATCGCTCCCGACTACCCCGGCATGGGTTACAGCGAGGCGCCGGCCCCAACCGTGCTGCGACCGACCTTCGACGATGTGACCATGATCATCGAAGCGTTCATCGCGCAGTTCACGCCCGGGCCCGTCATCTTATATATGCACGACATCGGCGGTCCGATCGGGATGCGGATCGCAACGGCCCATCCCGAGCGGATCGCCGGCCTGGTTTTTCAGAACTTCACCATTGCGGTGGAGGGTTGGAACGCCGACCGCCTGAAAGTGTACGAGCACCTCGGCGGTCCTGAAACCCCAGAGACTTTAGCCGAGACCGAGCAATTTGCCACTGTGGACCGCTCCATGTTTCTCCACAAAAGAGGAGCGCACCGGCCCGAGGCCCTGAACCCGGACTACTGGGCGATTGATGGTTATGCGTTCTCGATCCCGGCCACTCGGGCCTTCATGTCGAGGTTGTTTATGAACGTCACGGCAAACATCCCGCGCTACCCGGAGTGGAACGCTTATCTTAAAGACCGGCAGCCGAAGTCGCTCATCGTGTGGGGACGAAGTGACCCAGTCTTTTCGTCAGTGGCTCCCGAAATCATCAAGCAGGCCGTGCCGGCCGCCGAGCTGCGCTATTTCGACGGCGGCCACTTCGTGCTCGACGAATACGCCGATGCGATCGCCGAGGCGATTATCGAGACGTTCTCCCCGATAGCGGGAGTGCGCAACTACTGAACCGAGGAGAAGGACAATGAACAAACTCGCGCAGCAGGCAATCGATGCCCACGGCGGCCTTGAACGTTGGAACCGTTTCAGTACACTTTCAGCCCACCTGATCCAAGGGGGCGCCCTTTGGGCTGCCAAGGGCAAGGCGGGAGTCCTGGCGGACGTAACCGTGACGATTGACCTCCACGATGAGAAGGCTTCGCACTGGCCCTTCGGTTCACCCGATCGAAGGTCACGCTTCGAACCGCAACGAGTCGCGATCGAAGACGCGAACGGTAAAGTGTTCGAAGAACTCCTCCAACCCCGCGCTTCCTTCGCAGGCCACGCTGCCACCTGGAGCGATTTACAGCTTGCCTACTTCGCCGGATACGCAATGTGGACCTATCTGAATATTCCGTTTCTGCTCGCGAGACCTGGTGTTGAGTCAGAAGAAGTGGAGCCATGGCAAGAGTCGGGCGAAACGTGGCGTCGTTTGAAAGTCCGCTTCCCCCCGGATATCGCGACCCACAGCACAGAGCAAACGCTCTACTTCGACCGGCAAGGCTTGTTGAGGAGACAGGACTACAACGTCGAAGTCGATGGCACTGCAGGAGCCGCACACTACGTCTACGATCACAAAGAGTTTTCTGGCCTGGTCTTCCCGACGAAAAGGCGAGTGTTCCGTCGACAATCGAACGGACGCCCCGCTCCCGAACCGTTGATCATCGCCATCGACCTCGATCGGATAGTCCTCAGCTAAAGCGCACGATCAGGCATCGAGCAAAGATAGACACTAGTCGAAATCACACGTACCTATCTACTCAAAGCTGCCGCGGTTCAAACAAGTCCCGTCCTCTATAGCCGCTACGGCGTCGTGGAGTTCCCGAAGTCTCTAACCAAACGTGAAGTCGAGTGCTTGAACGCCAAGATCGAGGAACTCGATTTCGAAGGTTCGGTCTACGATTGGGCCTTTTTGCCTGATGAGCTGATAGAGTCGGGGCTCTCGAATTTCGCCGGAGCCGTCCGGGGCCGTATCAATGCCGCAGTTTTCCCCAGGAGCGGCGCCATCCAATCGCACGACAAACCGCGCGGGCTTGCCGTCCTTCGCAGGAGCCAGCACCAGGTTGAGGTCGCGGCTGTGGAACCGGAACACGATCTTGCCAGGCACTGCCTGCAGCACGGCGCTCTCGGCATTGACGTTCCACGACCCGCTCAATCCCCAACGATTTAGAGAGAGTTTCCCGGGCCCACTGAAAATCTGAATTGAATCTTTGTGCACTCTTTCGGGTGAGGCAAAATTCTGGGCCTGGCGATACCCGATATAGGTTTCCGGAGATCGCTCGTCCGTCCAATCAGGAGCGGCCTCGATTCCAACACCGGATACGCTGGTCGTGCCAGAATCTAAGCCAGTTGCTCCGTTTTCCTTCAGGAGTTTCTGGATGACGAGCTCGATTTGGCCATAATCGCCTTCCCCAAAGTGGTGGTACCGAATTCGCCCTTTCGCGTCGACGAGATACTGGGCGGGCCACGCTTGATTGTTAAACGATTGCCAGATCCTATAGTTGCTGTCCATGGCGACCGGAAAAGTAACATTTAATGTGCGCACGGCATTTTCTACGTTCACCGGTTCGTGCTCGAACGAGAACTCCGGCGTGTGGGCGCCGATCACCACAAAGCCTGCATCCTGATATTTCGTGGCCCAGGTCTTCACGTAGGGCAAGGGCCGCAGAGAGTTGATGCAGGTGTACGTCCAGAAATTGACCAGCACCACTTTGCCGCGAAGCGACTTGCGGCTCAAGGGAGCTGAATTGAGCCAGCCGATGGCGCCGTCCAAGTCAGGCATGGCCCCTTCGTCTCCGAGTGAAGCGTGAAATCCGCGCTGTAATCCGCCGCTCAAACTGTCCTCCGCTTTGGCAGTATTCATGACGTGAAGCCTCGTGAGTACATTCCCGTCGGAACACAAAGAAAGTGCGACAAGTCCCACGCTACCGGCTACGCAAAGTGCGCGACGGGCCGAATCTGAATTAAATAAATATCGCCTCATGGTCGTGACCTTCATTTCTGTTCCTTCTAGGGCCGAGAGAAGGCGTCGACATCAACGACGGCCTTGGCAAAGGCTTCCGGAGCTTCTTGCGGCAGATTATGCCCGACGCCTCCCGTGATATTCCGGTGCGAATACTTGCCCGTGAATTTCTTGGCGTAAGCGCTAGGATCCGGATGCGGTGCACCGTTGGCATCACCTTCAAGGGTAATAGTGGGCACCGTGATGACCGGGGCTTCCGCAAGCCGCCTTTCCAGAGCGTCGTATTTCGGCTCGCCTTCCGCCAGGCCTTGCCGCCAGCGGTAATTATGGATCGCGATGCTGACGTGATCCGGGTTGTCGAAGGCCGCTGCGCTGCGATCGAACGTGGCATCATCGAAGTTCCACTTCGGCGAAGCCAGCCGCCAGATGAGCTTCGCAAAATCGTGCCGGTATTTGTCATAACCTGCGCGGCCGCGTTCTGTCGCAAAATAAAACTGGTACCACCATTCGAGCTCAGCGTTTGGTGGCAACGGCGCCTTGCCGGATTCCTGACTGCCGATCAGATAACCGCTGACCGAAACGATCCCCTTGCAGCGTTCCGGCCAAAGCACCGCCATAATGTCCGCGGTGCGCGCGCCCCAATCGAAGCCAGCGATGATCGCTTTGTCGATCTTGAGGGCATCCATAAAATTGATAATGTCGACAGCGACCACGGACGGCTGCCCGTTCCGAAATGTATCATCAGAGAGAAAACGCGTAGTGCCATAGCCGCGCAGGTACGGCACGAACACGTGGTAACCCTTCGATGCCAACAAAGGAGCAACGTCGACATAGCTGTAAATGTCGTAAGGCCAGCCATGCAGGAGAATCACCGGAGTACCATCGGTGGGACCTGCTTCAACATAGCCGACGTTGAGGAGACCAGCATCGATTTGCTTGATAGGCCCAAAGGAACCATTCGAGCCAGGTACGTTCTGCCTGCTGGATTGTGCCTCAGCAAGGCCGCTCACCGCCAATGTAACGGCAGCAATGATAATGACAGCGATGGCGATCGCCAGGGACGAAATGCGCACGCAGCGGCGATCAAGTTTGATTTGTTCAGACACTTTACTCTCCTCCAATTGTGTTCTAGCGGCGTGCAACATTTTCCGAAATTGTCATATGCTTCCTCCTAAATTGAGCATCCAGACGGCGCCTGGCTCCTTTGCGCTGCCATCGAAGTTGTGGCTCAATTGCGATTAAGCCAGAGGCTCAGGGACAAGTCGATTCGACGAAGGTCTCGACCAATACCAAGGTAGGGGTTGGACATTCTGCATAGACTGGTGCATCCTAACTACGACAAGGGTCCGACCCGGAGATTCGGTCAGCGGCCTCCAGAGCGGCCTGTGCCCTCAAGAAAACTTTCGGCGGAGAATCTTTATTGCGACGCTGTCTTCGACGAATTGTACTGACCGATCGAGACCTCACAGTTGGGATCACGAAGCTGATACCTGCTCTGATCTTGGGTTGTGCTCTCGCTCTCCAGGGTTGCCAGTCTCGGGAATCCAGCGTCAACCCGACCATCGAGTTTACGAAGATTCCACCCGCGGCACAGGGCGGCCGAGAGAGGGTCGATACGATCGCTGGACGTGTCACAAACGCTCGTCCCGGCCAGCAAATTGTTATTTACGCGCACGCCGGGCAATGGTGGGTACAGCCCTGGCCTGAGCATCCGTTCATTCCCATCAAAGCGGATTCAACGTGGAGCACGGAGACTCATCTGGGGTTTGAGTATGCTGCGTTGTTGGTGGGGCCGGATTATCAAGCGCTACCCACACTCGACGTAACGCCAACCCAAGGCGGTTCCGTGGCTCTGGCGACCATAGTGAAAGGTAGTGGGACACCGCAACTTGCCCCCACCGGATCGCTTAAATTCAGTGGCTATGATTGGGGCGTCCGCATGATTGAGAGTGACAAGGGGGGCATGAGTAACCTCTACGACGCCGAAAATGCGAAGGTGGATGCCAGCGGCGCGCTGCACCTGCAGATCACAAAGAAATCGGGCCAGTGGTCGTGTGCGGAAATATTCTTAAATCGCAGTCTGGGGTATGGCACGTATTCGGTAACTGTACGTGATACTTCTCAATTGGAGCCGGCCGCGGTCTTCGGTATGTTTACCTTCGACGATTCGAACAGCGAACAGCACTTTCGCGAAATGGACGCAGAGGTCGGCGGGCGGGGCGACCCTGCGCATAAGAATAATGCACAATATGCAGTTCAACCGCTCTATATTCCCGGCAACCTGTTCGCTTTCGCGACGCCTCCAGGCAGATTGACGTTTGTCCCGCGCTGGGAATCTCAACACGCAACTTTCAGGACCCTTCGCGGAAGACCTGAGGAGGCTGGAGCGCAACTCGTTTCGGAACATCAGTTCACCTCTGAGATACCGACGCCGGGCAAGGCCGTACCTCGGCTGATCTTTTATGTCGTTGCAAGCGATAAAAATCCGATGCAGAAGCCAAGCGAGGTTGTGGTTGAAAAGTTTGAGTACCTTCCTTGACGAAGCGTTTGGAAGGCGCTTGCTTTTTCGGTATGCCATTCTCGGTCTTGCTCTCTGCTTAGCTGTTCCAGGGTCTGCGCTCGACCCCACCCGGGTCGCATCGCAATATCTCCACGACTCGTGGGGACCAGAAAGAGGTTTACCGGGCGAATCTATAACTGCCATTGCTCAGACTTCCGATGGCTATCTCTGGATTGGGACAGATAGAGGCCTGGTCCGTTTCGACGGTTTGAATTTTCGCCAGTTCGAACGGGCCTACCCTGACCCAATGCTGATCAGTGCTGTGCGAACGCTCGTGGTTGATGCAAGCGATAACCTCTGGATCTTGCTGCAAAACACCCAAGTCTTTCGTTACCACAATGGAATCTTCGAGCCTGTCCGTGGCTGGGCTGCGGGCGGCACAACGGCCATGGCGCGCGGGACGTCGGGGGCTGTCTTGCTCTCATCCTCCGCGGCGGGAACTCTCACATACAGTGAGAACCGCTTTCGAAGCTTGTCGTCCGCAGCCCTTCTCGCCGATGCCGCGAGAGTCGCGAATAGCGATGCTCCTGACGAGCGAGCGACACCGTTCAGTTGGCGTGATCGTCTGGCGTCGCCCACGTCGCTGGTGGTCTCAACGGTGCAGACCGATGATGGAAAGATTTGGCTCGCCACAGAGGATCGAGGGCTTTTCTATCTCGAGCAGGGCCACATTTCGAGTGTTTCGAACAGCCGGCCCGATACAAAAATAAATTGTTTCCTGCCGCTTCAGAACTCGGAACTATGGATCGGAACCGCGAATGGTATGCTGCGCTGGAATGGAAAGGAACTTACTTCGGCGGGGGTACCATCATCTCTTCTAAGTCTCGACGTACTTTCCATTCTTCGCGACCGGGACTCGAACATTTGGATTGGCACGAGCCGCGGGCTGTTTCGATACAACGCGAATAGAGTTTCTTTGGTGAGTGCTTACGAACCTAGTGGGCCGGTGACTGCTCTCTTCGAAGATCGGGAGGGGAATATATGGTTCGGCGGCACGCGCGGCCTCGAGCGACTGCGAGACAGCGCCTTTGTCACGTACTCACTGCCCAACTTGAAATCGCAAAGTACGGGGCCCTTACACGTTGACTTGCGAGGCCTCGCTTGGGTTGCGCCCATTCAGGGCGGTTTGCGATGGCTGAAGGGGGAGGAAAGTGGGGCGGTCACCGCCGATGGGATTGCCAACGATGTCGTCTACTCGATTGCGGGCATTGACGCCGATGACATCTGGGTAGGACGACAACGCGGTGGACTCACCCATCTTCGATACTCTGGCAATTCGGTTCACGCCAACACCTACACAGAGCAGGACGGTTTGGTGCAAAACAGCGTCTTCGCTGTTTATGAGAGCAAGGATGGCAGCGTATGGTCCGGTACGCTGAGTGGCGGTGTGAGTGAACTGAAAGACCGACACTTCACGAACTACACAACGGCCGACGGTCTCGCCTCGAATACCGTGTCCGCAATTGCGGAAGGGAGCGATGGAAAGATGTGGTTTGCGACGCCCAAGGGTCTCAGCGAGTTCTCGAAGAAGGGATGGCGAAGCTATGGGATCTCTGATGGGTTGAAATCCGACGATGTAAATTGTCTTTTGCCGGATTCTGCCGGCGCTCTATGGATCGGCACTACCGGAGGTCTGGCGTTTCTTCGTGATGGACACATCCAAATACCTCAAGGCACGCAGGAGTGGCTGAGCGAACCGATCTTTGGAATCGCGGAAGACAGAAACGGATGGCTCTGGATCGCGAGCGGTACTGTGCTGTTGCGAGCGAAGCGAAACAGTTTGACAAGCGGGCAGGCACTCGCCGATTCCGATTTTCGCGTCTATGGGTGGAACGAGGGCTTGGGCGGGACCGAAGGGGTGAAGCGCTTTCAGTCGGTGGTAAGAGATTCCGAGGGAAATGTGTGGTTTTCTACAAATCATGGCCTCTCGGTTGTGAATCCTGATCGGAGCTCCGCCAAACCCCTTCCGGCATTGTTGTACGTCGAAGGGATTACGGTTGACGGCAGCGAAGTCAATTTGGGGCGGCCGATCCGGATTCCAGCAGGAGCGCAGAGAATCGCATTTCATTATCTGGGGTTGAGTCTCGCGAACCCTGAGCGAGTCCGTTACCGCTATTGGCTCGAAGGCCTTGATAGCGGATGGAGTGAGGCCACCAGCAACCGTGAGGCGGCCTTTGCCAATCTGAGCCCGCGTAAGTACCAGTTCCGAGTGATGTGCAGCAACAGCGATGGCGTATGGAACAACGAAAGCACCTCCATTGATTTCGCAGTCCTACCGACGTTTTATCAGACGAACTGGTTCCGCGCGTTATGTGCCACCGCACTGTTTGCATTGCTTTGGGGCATCTATCAGCTGCGAGTGAAGCAACTGAATCGGCAGTTCAACATTGCGTTAGAAGCCCGTGTTAACGAGCGCACACGAATCGCTCGAGAGTTGCACGATACTGTGCTGCAGAGCCTTCACGGGCTTTTGATGAGTTTTCAGCGCGCTGCCAACCTCTTGCCAGAACGCCCGGTCGAAGCCAAGCAGAGACTGGAGGGCGCGATCGATCAGGCGGCCCAGGCGATCACCGAGAGCCGCGATGCGGTGCAAGGATTGCGATCATCGACGCGCGGCGCCAGCGATCTTGCCCAGGCGATTCAAACGCTCGGCGAAGAGCTTGCAGCGAAACAGACGAGGGAGAATCCTGCGGTGTTTGATGTCGCCGTCGAAGGCGCCTCGCGCGACCTGAATCCGATACTGCGCGATGACGTGTATCGAATCGCCGGCGAGGCGATGCGCAACGCGTTGGAGCACGCGCAGGCACGGCGCGTCGAGGTAGAGGTGCATTATGACAAGCACGGACTGCGTTTGCGGGTTCGCGATGATGGCAAGGGCATTGATCCGGAAATCTTGCGTAATCAAGGGCGATCCGGCCACTTTGGCGTGCAGGGTATGCGCGAACGGGCGAAACTCGTAGGCGGTCGGCTGGAAATCTGGAGTGAGCTCGATTCCGGCACCGAAGTCGAATTGAGTATTCCCGCGTCTATTGCCTATGTGGCCTCCGGCCGGCGGCAATCCAAAACCAGAATTGGGTAAGGCATGAATGATGATCGCAAGATTCGAGTTTTGACCTTCGACGACCATGCTCTCGTCCGCAATGGCATTGCTGGGCTTGTTGGCGACCAGAGCGACATGGTGTTAGTCGGCGAAGCCTCGAATGGCCGCGAGGCGATCCAGCAGTTTCGAACACTCAAACCCGACGTAGCGCTCATGGATCTGCAGATGCCGGAACTGAACGGCATCGACGCCATTATCGCCATTCGTGGCGAGTTTCCTCACGCTCGAGTGATTGTGCTCACAACCTATACAGGTGACGTGCAGGTGGTGCGCGCTCTTAAGGCCGGTGCTCAGGGATACTTGCTGAAGAATCTTCTACACAAGGAACTTCTGGACGCGATCCGCAGTGTCCATGCGGGCAAAAGAATCCTGACTCCCGAACTCAGTGTCGAGGTTGCTAGCCATGCAGTCGATGACTCGCTTACGCCGGCAGAGGTTTCTGTGCTGCGTCTGATCGCGGATGGGAATGCCAACAAGCAGATTGCCGATCAGCTATCGATCAGCGAAGAGACCGTAAAGAGCCGAGTGAAAAACATCCTCTCCAAGCTGGACGCCAACGACCGCACTCACGCCGTGACCATAGCGTTGAAGCGCGGCATCATTCGGTTATAATCACGAAACTTATCACCCGAAAGAGTCACGGATTATCCCTCGTTCAGGGGTGTTGCCCCCCTTCTGGGGGATGTAATGTTTATCTGTTCGCAATCGTACCCAAGGGTTTGCGTGCGATAAGAACAGCGTTTGAGACGACTATTTTCAACATTCGCCCGCGGTTGGCCGGGAGTTGGGCTGTTGCTGATGCGCTTGGTCATTGGCGGCGCTTTAGTCTATCGCTCCAGCACTTTGCTGATAAGCCACCCTCCTTCGCTGCTGGCAATAGCGTACGTGTTGTTGATTGGCGCGGGAATTCTTCTCCTCGCCGGATTGTGGACGCCTATTGCCGGAACTATAGTCGCGCTGGTTGAACTCTGGAAGATATTCGCAGTCCCTAATAACACATGGGCTTATGTCTTCGCGGCAACAATTGCCGCCGCCTTGGCAATGATCGGACCCGGTGCGTGGTCTCTTGACGCCCGCCTTTTCGGGTGGAAGCGCATCGATCCCCAAGATCGATAGATCTGCTTGATCTTTCTCGAGAGCCATTTCTTGTCTGGTACTCCGCGATACCCCAAAAGAGTCACCCAATTCACACACAACATAGTCAACGTTTTTCACCGTAACTGGGGTTTTCCTGCAGATGAAGACGGCTGATACTCATTGTCTGTTCAGCAAGAGTCCCTTGGCAGACGATCCAACGGACATAAGTCAACGATGTCAGACTGAGGAGTCAGATATGAATTCAGTTCCATTGACCGGAATCGTTGGGAAAAGCCCCATAAATTTATCGCATGTGCTAACTCAAAACTTTGCAACACAAACGGGATCGAACATCACGCCGATCGTGTTCGTTGTTGTAGACGACCCAACGGACAGCGAGTTGTTGGAACTGTTGATTCGTGGCAAAGGCTGGAATTCGGAGACATTCGCGTCTGTCCAGGAATTCCTTGCTCACCCTTCCGCGCTCGTTCCGAGCACTCTGATACTGGAAGTTGCTCAAGATCGAAATGGTCTCGAAGTACAGAAACGGCTCGCGGCAGAGCGGCCGGAAATGCCGGTCATTCTCATCACGAGCCACGGTGACGTACGCACGGCAGTGCAAGCGATAAAAGCTGGAGCGATTGAATTTCTGACAAGACCAGTCATCGATGATTTGCTGCTAAGCGCGGTCCGGCAGGCTCTTGAACGAAGCCGCCTCGCTCTCACTCACGCGACGGAGATGCGGCAGCTCCGGGTCCGTTACGAGTCACTTACTCCTCGCGAGTGCCAAGTCATGGCCCTGGTGGTCTCGGGCTTGTTGAACAAG